>Ga0209595_100030_pt1 | contig 67612 bp, 56 predicted proteins | sample Porto_4metaG_FD_187427 | JGI IMG/M metagenome (GOLD analysis project Ga0209595, IMG submission 187427) | Marine algal microbial communities from Porto, Portugal - Porto_4 metaG (SPAdes) (version 2) | ecosystem: Host-associated > Algae > Red algae > Unclassified | place: Portugal: Porto... | reverse complement strand
TTGTTCTTTTTCTTATATGTTTCACTAAATCTTCCTTACGTAGCTCGGCTATGCGCGTCAAATTTAGCCAAACATATAAAAAAAATAACTTCTTCATTTGGGGTAGATTATTTTCTTCCTCTTCCCTTATTTCATAATTTCTTCCAATAAACTTTGGTCATTATTGAGACTTTTAAAGAGGCGCATTCTGAATTTGCCTTGTTTATTGATGAGTGTTTGAGACATTTTATCTATGGCGACCATCGAAAGAACGGTTTGTATGTAGGCTTCGATGAGGTCATCGAGTCCTACGCCGAGTTTGTTAAAATCACGCCTGTCCATGAGTACGAGTCGGTTGGTATCGCTGCTCCATGAGCCGTCTTCATTGAGAATGGAGAGGTTGGTACCGAGCATCGCCCAGCTATCCGAGCCGTCTTCTATATGGTCGATGAGCGGTTTGGGTGCGCGACGTGCATAAGTGCATAAAGGCTTGATTCCCTGTGGAGTAGAGCTGACCATCATGCGTATATCTGCGACAAATGTTTGGTTTTTTGCATTGGGAATGGTGCCGACGTGGTATAGTTTTCCGGCAGAGGTAATGCTGCTCCAGTTGGAATTTCCAATGAGACTTTGAACGATAAAAAGGTCGTAATCAAACTCCATTTCCATGAATTGCTCGAGTTCATCTTCGGTGACGATGGTGTATACGCCCTGCCCGGCATTGGAGTAAGGTACTTTGACAACGGCATGACCGCCCATTTTTCTGACCCAAAGCGGAATTTCGTTTTTACGGACATCCCAAATCGTTTCGGGCGTATTGATTTTTAAGCCATATTCTTGCAATTCTGTATTGAAGATATCGTAGGCTTTTGCAGCGACCATTTTGTTGCGACCGCCTGCAAGACAGGCAATTACGGGGTTTAAGATACGTGTTTTGCTGTTTAGTGGCAGTCGATTCCAGGGCTTTTGGGTGAGGTAGCGAAAGGCTGCACGAATGGGCAACCACTCGCCTGCTTCGGTACGGATGTGCATGATGTCGTCCTCAAATTTGACGGAAGGGTCGGGGTCGTCTTTGTAAAATGGAACGTAGTGAACCTGTTCTTGCATCACGTCGGCGATGACTTCGGCGTAGCCGGATGCCTCCATCGGATTTTTGTCGTAGATGACTGCTAATCCGCCTTTTATCTTGCTTCTTAGGTTTTTGAGGTAAGGTTTGAAGGTGTTTTCTATCATCAAACGGTAACTGCCTTGTTCTTTGTTGTCGTCCACGAGTGGCATGGATTTCTGTCCGGAGGGGCAGGAGTTGTTTTCGATGACCACCATTTGCCGTTTGCCACCAGCAGAGGTAACATTGAGCAAATCTGCTCCCGCCCAGAGAAAGTGCTTGGCGCGGTGGTTGAGCATTTCGTGTAGTTTTTCGCTATTGACCGTGGGGTGCATGTGGCAGTAGCGTGTGATAATTCTTTCCTGACTGAGGTTGAGGAAAAAACTGATCATCGGGTGAATCGTGGCATTCATCGCTTTGGGATACCAATGCTTGTGCGCTTCAAATTCACCGGGCTGAATGGTTTTTATTTTGTTTGACATTTTATTTAGTCTTATGTACTGACTGGACTTTGAATATCGGGTAATTAGGTAATTAGGTAATTAGGTAATTAGGTAAAACGTTGATTATCAGTAAATTATTCTACATTAATTTTATTTAAAATAATATAAAATTAAATTTTTATTTCTCTAAAATAGAACACGTTAACCTGACTACCTTCTCGGCTCAGTCGAGACCAATTACCTAATGTCCAAAGTCTAGTAATAAGGATTAACAGTCTTATTCGTCAATATCAACTTCATCATTGTCAATGTATTTTTCAACATACTCCATCTTTACATCGACTTTTAGAATGCCATCTTTGTTGTAATCGCTGTCCTCTTCTATGATTTCTTCTGCTTCTACCTTTGTCATACGAACTAAATAGTAATGGTCATCCGTCTCGAAAGGTAAGGCACTGATGAATTTTCCTTGTGCATTCTTAAAAGTAATCAAATTTTGCTGAAAACCGCGCAGGTAGTGCAATTTAATTTGCTCTTGTACCGTTTCGGTTAGTTTGTCGTAATCTTTGACAATTTTTGGTTTATTATTCGGTATCGTCATCATCTGAATCTTCTAAATATTTAGTAATTGGTTTCTTTTTAAATTCGCGATCATCGTATTGGGGAAGTTTCTTTTTGGGTTTCTTTTTTGAAAGATTTTGTTGTTGTTGTTCTTCTTCTTGATCATCCCCCTGAAATTTTTTGTCCTTTTTCATTTGTTTAGTGTTTATAGACAACTGTGGTTGTCGTATTTAATAATAATTAATTTAAAATAAGTATTATTAAATGTCTTCGCCAAATGAAAAATTGATAATTGAGAGTTGATAATTATTTTATTTAAATATATGTAAAAACATAATTATGTGTTTGTTGTAAATAAATATTTTAAATTAACTGTCAATTATTCATTCTCAATTCTCAATTTGGCGAAGACATTGTTCCTTACCAACCTAATAAATAAGCAAAAATCAAAGGTGCAACAATGGTTGCATCCGATTCGATGACAAATTTGGGAGTATCAACATTGAGTTTTCCCCAAGTAATTTTTTCATTTGGTACTGCGCCGGAGTACGAGCCATAACTCGTTGTGGAGTCGCTGATTTGGCAGAAGTACGACCACATAGGCACGTTGTCCAATTCCAAATCCTGATGCAGCATCGGCACAACGCATATCGGAAAATCGCCCGCGATACCGCCGCCGATTTGGAAGAAACCAATACCGCGTTCTACCGCATTATTTTTGTACCAATCTGCCAAAAACATCATGTATTCGATACCTGATTTCATGGTGCTTGGGCGCATATCGTTGGTGATGCAGTAAGAAGCGAAGAAATTACCGCAAGTAGAATCTTCCCAACCCGGTACAATAATAGGAATATTTTTTTGCGCGGCAGCCAATAACCAACTGTTTTTTGGATCTATTTGGTATTTATCTTCGAGCTCTCCACTGAGCAATATTTGGTAAAAATACTCGTGCGGCAGATAGCTAATTTCTTCATTGTCAGCTTTTTTCCAAGCACGGTGCAAATGCTCTTCGATAGCTCGCATGGCTTCGGCTTCGGGGATGCAGGTGTCCGTCACGCGGTTGTAGTGATGGTCGAGGAGTTCTTGCTCGTCTTGAGGGGAGAGGTCGCGATAATTTGGGATGCGCTTATAAAATTTGTGCGCTACGAGGTTGAAAACATCCTCCTCCAAGTTCGCGCCCGTACAGGTGATGATGTGGACTTTGTCTTGGCGAATCATCTCCGCGAGAGACCTGCCGAGTTCGGCGGTACTCATCGCGCCTGCCATGGTAATCATCATTTTGTGACCGTCGGCGAGTTGTTGTTCGTAGGCTTTGGCGGCATCTACGAGGCTTGCCGCATTGAAGTGGCGGTAATGTTCGAGGATGAAATTTGATACTGGTCCTTTCATATGTATAATGGTGAAATGATTTAATGCAAATCTGCCCGAAAATTAAGCTAAACACGGCTGACATTTTGCAAATGGCAGACGAGTTTAGCTTAATTTTCAAGCGAAAACGAGTTCATATTATGGTTTAAATTTTCGGGAAATCTACTCGTCGGACATTTGCAAAATGTCAGACGAGAGGTGTTATAAGTCAGTTTATAAAAAATCAAAAACGGTATCGTTATCGTTTTGTTTGTTATTTTTTTGTGGGTAATAATTGAGTAAAATGGAGTCCATTTCTTCCTCTCCGTTTTGGATTTTAAGGAGATGTTTCCACAAATTCTGATTGATGAGGGCGTGCAAAGGTTGTCCTACTTTGTCTATTTCTTTCATGGCTTTGACAAGTTTTTTGTCCCATACTTTGTAGTATTTGAGTAGGTCATCAGGGTGTACAACTTTGCGTTTAGTGCCTTCATCAATTCCTCTGAATGTGTAGGGCAAATTGAGGTAGCCATAGTCATTGGTGACTTGTTCGCCGACTTGTATGTCCCTGATAGCCAGCTCAAAATCATAAGCGGTACTCAGGCAGTTGGATTTAAAACTGTGGTTGATGAATCGCTCATTGTCCCAACAAAGTACATAGTTACCTTTGTTGTTTCGGAAGGTATATGTTTCGAGTATTTTTTGATAAACGGCGTCCATAGAACGCATTTGAGTTGGGCTAAACTCTCGGTCGAGTTTGTCCTGTACCCATGTGATGGTGCCTTTAGGAATGAGTTGGGTAGCGACTACGCCGTAGCCGACCTCTTCATTGATAAATTGTAATTCAGTATGAGGATGTATCATTATTATAGATGTTTATAAAAATAATAAGAAAGCATTTTATAATATAATTTAGCCGCTAAAAACTGCGGTGCGGTCATGCCTTCAATAGGCGCGAGTTCTACGATATCGAAGCCGACGATTTGTTTTTGTTCAAATACCATTTTTAGGTACTGTGTAGTTGTATTCCAATCCATTCCGCCGGGTTCGGGCGTACCTGTAGCGGGCATAATCGAGGGGTCGAAAGCATCCAAATCAAAGGTGATATAGACGCGCTCGGTCATCTGGTCGATGGAGTTTTGCATCCAGTCTGTATTGCCGTGCATTTGATGTGCAAAAAAGCATTTTTTACGGTCTAAATATTCATTTTCCTCAATATCCATACTACGAATACCGACTTGTACAAGGTTGCAATTTTGCGAAGCATCGTACACCGCACAAGCGTGGTTGTGGGGCGTGCCGTGATACTCGGGGCGGAGGTCGGTGTGGGCATCAATTTGCAGTACCGTGAGGTCAGCAAAATGCTCATAAAACGCCTTGATAATGCCGATACTAATGGAGTGCTCCCCACCAAAAGAGGTTAGTAACTTATTGGTTTTCAAGGCTTCGCGTGCGAGCTTGTAAGTGCCTTCAAACATGGCTTTTGGGCTGTCGAATCCAGTCAATTCGGGCAATAAGTGTATGCCTTTTTGATAGACTTCTGAATCGGTTTCGATGTCGTAGAGTTCCATATTTTCGGCGGCATCGAGGAAGGCTTCGAAGCCTTTGTCTGCGCCTTTTCCCCATGTACTCGTGCCATCGTAAGGAACGGATTGGAGCAGCACGGCAGCCGTCTCAAAGTCGGCAAATCGTGCGGGTATGCCTGCAAATGTTTTCATATACTTTTTAAATTAAACCACAAAGCGCACTAAGAACACGAAGACGAAACAAACGCATAAGGGCACAAGAATTAATAGAAAAGTTCTTTTAAAACCTTCGTTTACTTCTGCGTTAATTTTGTTTCGTGTCCTTCGTTACCTTAGTGGTTCAAACAAGTGTTTTTTGTACTTTATAACCTAAAATAGACAACATATCCTCGACGGTTTGCTCGTTGCTGTAAACGGTATCGACAAAATTTCCGGTTTCGTCGCGGTCAATTAAAATGTACTTGGGCGAAGGAATCAAACAGTGTTTGATGCCACCGTATCCGCTAATAGAATCTTGATAAGCTCCTGTGTGAAAGAAGCCTACGTATAAAGGTTCTTTTTCTTCGTCTTTATATTTCGGCAACATAATTTGCTGATTGAGTTCTTCAGAATTATAGTAATCCGAATGGTCGCAACTGATACCGCCGATATTAACGCGAGTGTATTCGTTGTTCCATTTATTGATGGGCAGTAGGATAAATTTTTCCAAAATCGACCAAGCATCGGGGATGGTATTCATCAAACTATTGTCAATCATATACCAAAGTTCGGTATCGTTTTGTTGTTTTTGTTCCAATACAGAAAAAATAATCGCGCCGCTTTCGCCTACGGTGTATTTTCCAAATTCGGTAAAAATATCCGGCTCGGCGATGTTTTCTTCCATGCAAGCGGATTTTACATTAGAAACAATTTCATTGATAATGTATTCGTAATCATAATCAAAGCCCAAGTTGTTGCGAATCGGAAAGCCGCCGCCGAGGTTGAGGGCGCGTAGTGTGGGACAGGATTTTTTGAGTTCGCAAAAGAGCTTCATCGCCTTCTGAAATTCGCCCCAATAGTACATCGTGTCTTTGATACCCGAATCAACGAAGAAGTGCAACATTTTGAGGTCAAAACGCGGATTGTCTTTGATTTCTTTTTCGTAAAAATCAATGATTTCGTCAGGAGGAATTCCCAAGCGTGAGGTGTAGTACGCCGATTGGGCTTCTTCGTTAATCGCCATGCGAACACCGAGTTTTATCTTGATACGCGAACGGGCAATTTTCTTTTTTAATCGAAAAAATTCTTGGGTAGAATCCAGCACCAAAACGGAATTTTTGAAGCCGTCTTTGTTGAGTGCAATGATTTTGTCGAGGTAGCCTTCGGTCTTATAGCCGTTGTGTACCAATATTATAGACTTTTTGATTTTTCCTTCTCCGTAAAGTTGGCGAATCAAATCAATGTCGTAAGAAGACGAAGTTTCGATGTGAATATCTTCTTTCAACGCCGTTTTCAAGACAGGCGCGAAGTGGTTGCATTTGGTACAGTAGCAATAGTGGTATTGTCCTTTATATCCGTGTTTTTTGATGGCACGATTAAAAAGGTTTTTGGCTTTTTTTATTTGGTCATTGATACGCGGTAAATAGATTAATCGAAATGGTGTTCCATGTTTTTCAATTAAATATTTGAGCGAAACACCGTAAAAAGTCAGGTAGCCGTCGCGTATATCAAAGCCTTCTTGGGGGAAGTAGTAGCTTTGGTCAATGAGGTCGAAGTAGGTATTTTTCATTATTAAGTTCAAGCACAAGTATCAAGTTCAAGTTCAAGTTTTTTATTTGGCTGCGCCAAATAAGATTCGTACTCGTACTTACTCCTCTTGCATAAGACAAAAATAGGTTCTCCAAAAACCCGCCGCATGTGCAACGAGATTCTTGAAGAACCATACAATTTTTCTATCCTTATTCTGTTATTTCAACCTCCGCAAATCAGGAATTATGCTTTTGCTTCCTCTCACTTTTTGTCGATGAATAGACCAAACCAAAAGGTAAAAAAAAGGAATGACCCAACTCCTCATTCGAGATGTTTTGAAATGATGAAAGAACGTTATCTTGGTGCAAGATTCAGCAATAAAATTGATATATGCAAGTGTTAATGAAATATTTTTACTACTTTTTTTAGAGTAATAATTCCAAAATCAGTTTAGTTTTTTTTCTGCCTGACAATCAATACTTTACGAGTGCGACTTCATAGTAAATCGGTCATTTTTTTCTTAGTTCAAAAACATCTTTTCTTCTATCCTTTAAGTTTCTGACACTGCCAAATTCGTGTAATTCTCTCAGCAAATCAATATCTACATCAGCAATGAGTATCATTTCTGTATTTGCGGTAGCTTCTGCCTTGATGCCGTTTGTGGGAAATGCAAAATCGCAGGGCGTAAATACCATAGATTGAGCGAACTGTATGTCCATATTGTGTACGTTGGGCAGGTTGCCTACACAACCGGCAATGGCAACATAACATTCATTTTCAATAGCTCTGGCTCGAGCGCAGTTTCTTACGCGTGAGTAACCGTTTTGGGTGTCGGTGAGAAAGGGAACAAAGAGTATATCCATTCCTTCGTCGGCAAGGAGTCGGCTTAGTTCAGGAAATTCGGAATCGTAACAAATCAAGATACCAACCTTGCCGCAGTCGGTATCAAATACTTTTAATTCATGCCCGCCTTGCATCCCCCATACTTTTGCTTCGTTGGGGGTAATATGGATTTTTTCGTACCTTTCGACCGTGCCGTCCCGTTTGCATAAATAACCGACATTGTACAGCACACCGTCCACTATTTCAGGCATACTTCCTGCAATGATATTTATATTGTAGGAGATGGATAAGTTGGAGAATTTTTGTACAATTTCATCGGTGTATTTTGCCAATTCGCGGATGGCTTGCGACTCGGAGAGGTGATTATATTTTGCCATCAAAGGGGCGTTGAATAACTCAGGAAAGAGGGCAAAATCAGACCTGTAACCAGAGACGGCATCGACGAAGTATTCGACCTGTTGGAGTAGAGATTTGACATCATCGTAGGCTCTCATTTGCCACTGAATCAAGCCCAGACGAACTACTGTTTTCTTGGTTGCAGCTTTTTTTGCGGGCTTTTCGTAGTAGATATTGTCCCATTCCAAAAGGACAGCAAACTCTCCTGATGCGCTATCACCCTCTAAGTATCCTTTTAGGATTCTTGCGGGATGAAAATCATTGGAGATTTGGAAGTTGAGTACCGGGTCGTTAATTTCTTTTCTGCTTACTTTTTGTATGTACTCCTTTGCGGTCAATTTTTCGGCATATTTGTGGTAATTAGGGATTCTTCCGCCGAAGGCAATTCCTCTTAAATTGAGTTTTTCGCAAAGTTCTTTTCGGTAGTCATACAATCTTCGTCCGAGTCGTAATCCTCGAAATTCAGGTTTGATAAATACATCTATTCCGTACAAAACATCTCCGTCAGATGTATGTGAATCAAAGGTGTAGTTTGCGGTGATATCTTTGTAAGTGTGATTAGCATCATATTTTTCGTAATCTACGATAATAGACAAGGCACAACCTGCGATTTGTCCGTTTATTTTTATGATGACTTGCCCTTCGGGAAATTTATTTAGTAAAGCATTTATTTGGTGTTCTTCCCAGTAGGTATTCGGCAGGGTGGCATAGGCAGATACCATCACGTCTTTTATTTCGAGGTAATTATGAAATTGAAGGAATATTAATTCGATTTTGTCTATTTCGCTAAGTTGCATCTATTTTATTTTGGTTGTAAAGGTACGATTCGGGTGTTTCTAAGGTAAAAAAATAGGTTCTTCAAACATCTCCACGAGATGCTCAAAGAACCGTTCATATTTTATGCGTATCAGTCCATTTCAAACTCCACAAATCAGGGCTTATTCGTTTGAACTTGCCTTCAATTTCTGCCTTATTATTTGCAGGACAAAAGGTGAAAACAGGCAATCGTACAAGTCCTCATTCGGGCGATATTGAAATGTATGAAGAACGTTATTTTCGCCGCAAGATTGAGCAATAATATTGATATATGCAAGCATTGACAGAAAATATTTTTCAATAATGATAAATATTTTTGCCGTGCTAATTTTCCACCCCTACAAATTCGTTTTTGTTAATTTAATAGCAATCGCTAACAGTATGATACCGAATAGCTTACGCAAGACAGCCGCGCCACCTTTACCGAGTTTGGCTTGCAACTAATCCGACGAACGAATGACCAAATAAATGAATAGTTTATTAAGTTTATAGAGTTCATAAAGTGAATTTCACTTCGTGAAATTAATACTCTATAAACTTAATGAACTTTGTAAACTTTATACACTACATAAACCAAATCAAAGTCCATAAATTCCCGAATACTTCTCTTCGGCATATTCCATAAAATAGCGAAAATTCAGTTTTTCGCCTGTGATGCGTTTGCAGAGTTCGTCGGCGGTATAGAAACGTCCGTGTTGATGGACTTTTTCGCGTAGCCATGCGAGGAGGTCGGCGTGGTCATTCTTTGCGGTTTTTTCGAGGAGATTTGGAATGTCTTTTTGCGCTTGTTTGTGAAATTGCGCAGCATAAAAACTACCCATCGAGTAGGTCGGAAAATAACCAAAACTACCGTGCGACCAGTGTATATCTTGCAATACGCCGTGTTTGTCATCAGGTACTTCTACGCCGAGATATTCTTTATATTTATCGTTCCATATTTCGCGCAAATCACTGGCTTCGAGGCTGCCCTCGATGAGTCCTTTTTCGATTTCGTAGCGTATCAGGATATGGAAATGATAATGTAATTCGTCGCTTTCAGTGCGGATAAAACTCGGATTGACGCGATTCATGGCTTTATAAAAGTCCATTAGATCTACATCATTCAAGTTTTCGGGAAACGTTTTTTGTAGGTGTGGATAATTGGCTTTCCAGTAAGGTAGTTCGCGTCCGACATTGTTTTCCCAGAGTCGCGATTGAGACTCGTGAATACCGAGCGAAAGGTAGTTGCCAAGCGGCAGACCGTATTGGTCTTCGGGCAAACCCTGCTCATATAGCGCATGACCGCCCTCGTGGATACAACTCCAGAGCATATTACCAAAATCGTGCTCATCAATGCGCGTAGTAACTCGCACATCGGTAGCCGCAAAATTGGTTGTAAAAGGATGTTCAGAAATATCTTGTCGTCCGGCATTGAAGTCGTAGCCCATATCGCGGAGCATCTTCAAGCCGAGTTCCCATTGTTTATCTTTGGCGTAAAACTTACGCATAAAGCTGTCGTCCACCTGCTGTTTTTCGCGTATACGGCGCACAAAATCAACGAGTTGTTCGCGTACATCTTTGAACAAGACATCGGTATCAGCTACATTTGCGCCCGGCTCAAACATATCCATCAGCGCATCATAAGGATGTGCCTTATACCCTAATAGGTCGGCTTCTTCGCGCTTAACTTCCACCAATTTAGCTAAGGGTTCTTTGAAAAACGAGAAGTCGTTTTCTTGCCTTGCTTTTATCCATGCGTGGTAAGCTTCCGAAGTAGTTTCGGAAAGACGAATGACAAAATTTGTCGAATATTTGGTCGATTTTTGATAGTCCTCATAAGAAAGTTCGACATTTCTTCGTTCGCGTTCGCCAAGGTGGTTGCCGTGGTGAAGCGTACTGAGGAGATTGCCGAGTTCTTTATCTATTGACATTTCGTGAGCAATACCCGAAAGCGTAGCCGACTGCCTCGAACGAGCATTATTACCCTTTGTCGGAAGATTGACTTCTTTATCCCAATTCAATAGAGAGATGGAGTTACGTACATCAGCGATCTTACGCATTTTCTGCACGTACAATTCATATGCGTTATTACTTTTCATACAAAGGTAGGATGGTGTTTTTGTTTTTCGTTCAGTAGTTACTCAAGGCACTTAAACGATTTTTATAGTCTAAGGGAACAAAATAAATGTATATTCTCGACTTGTTCTTTTTCCTTTATACTTCACCAAATTTTCCTTAAATACAGTGAGTATTCGCATCAAATTTGGTTCGTCTAAAGAAAAAATAACGACGCGAAGAATGTACATTTATTTAATTCCTGATACTAAGTATCAGGAATTAAATAAATGTATATTCTCGACTTGTTCTTTTTCCTTTATACTTCACCAAATTTTCCTTAAATACAGTGATATTCGCGTCAAATTTGGTTCGTCTAAAGAAAAAATAACGACGCGAAGAATATACATTTATTTAATTCCTGATACTAATGTTTCGTTTTTAACGATTATATAATTAAATTTATTAATATAATAACATTGGAATGTATTTACTCGTTCCCATTAGAATACATTGACAAAACTAACATAATCCAACCTAAAATAAAAACGAATCCGCCGATAGGCGTAATTGGTCCGATTATTCTTGTGAATACACCTAATTGTAAAATATCTTTACATGCCAATAAATAAAGCGATCCGGAGAATAATATAATCCCAATACTAAAGGCATATCCAGCCCATTTGATGAATCGTTTTTTGACAACTTTCGAGTACAGCCCAACCATTACCAAGATGGCTAATGTATGATAAAAATGATATTTGGAAGCAATATCAAAGGTGTTGAGCTGGCTATCACTTAGATGTTGAGAAAGTCCGTGCGCCCCAAATGCACCCAATATCACCGCCATCGCACCCGAAATTCCTGCTATGATGAGTAGTTTTTGCATATTTTTTTATAAAAATAAAGTTTGGCAAACCTAAAGCGTTTTTTTTAAAATTGTTTTACAAACAGCAAAAAAAATCGTGTTTGATTTATAAAATTATTATTTTTTACTTAGTGAAAGAAATTAAATAAGATGTCCCATAATGCGAAGTATTTTTTTTGCCTAAGGATTTTTTGAAAGTCGCACATAGCCTACGCTGCAGCCTGTCCCGAACCCCGATTCGGGATAAGGATTTCAAAGGATTCTTAGACGGAAAAAAGACGAGTCTAATGGCACATGTTATTTATTTTCTTTCACTTAGTCGGCAGACGAAAGTTTTTATAAAGCGTTTTCGGTTAATTCTGAGAATTTTAGCCACCAATAAAAGCATTCGGCTAACGTCGACTCTGCGACTACGTAAAATCATAAGGGAAGACGAAAAAAATAATCTACCCGTCTGAATTGTTCTTTTTCTTATATGTTTAACTAAATTTTCCTTACGTAGCCCAGCTATGCGCGTCAAATTTAGCCAAACATATAAAAAAAATAACGGCTTCATTTGGGGTAGATTATTTTCTTCAAGGGCAAACGCATGAAAATTTATTGCTCGAAATATTGAGTACCTAAAGGCACTCGAAACGCATTTCTGATGCTTTTCTACCGATATTTTGTTCCTAATGGAACATTTTGAACATATTTGATGCCTCGTTAGAGGCAAAATATTGGTAACACTTGGATAAAGAACTTACTATCATTGCTCCATAGGAGCAAAATATTTTCGTGCGTTTGCCCTTATTTTCTTCCTCTTCCCTAAGAAGCCAAATTTTAACATAAAAAAACAACGTTTTAGGCAACTATTTAGGCAAAAAGCCGTATTATTGTACAGGGAACGGCCTATAAAACATAGGCTATATGAAGTATTCTATTCAAGATACTGTAACAAAAGGCGACTTAGGCATCGCTTTTGACAAACCTCAAACAAATAGCAAAAGGGTTAAACTTCTTAATAAACTCGCAAATACGCTTTCCAAAAGCTCACCTGAAGAGGCACATAATTATGCCTCCGAAGCACTTCAAATTGCTCATCAAATCAGGTATCAACAGGGTATTGGAGATAGCTCATATCTGCTGGGTAAAATCTATTGGAATCAAGGCAATTTTAAGGAAGCCGAAAACGCATTCATAGAGGCTCTTGAGGTCAGAGAACGCATTAAGGACATTACAGGCACAGCCAAATCCTATAATGCATTGGGGGCTATTTATCTCACCTATGGCGTATACGCCAAATCACTCGAATATTTTATCAAAGCACTCAAAATGTGCGAAGCGGACTCCGACGAGGAGGAAATAGCCAATTGCTGTAACAATATAGGTATTGTATATGAGGAGCTCGGCGACCACAATAAATCGCTTGAATACCACCAGCGTTCACTCAGTATTCGTAAGGAAATCAATAACAAAATAGGCATCGCGTATTCGTACAGCAATACAGGCAATATCTTTAAAATAAAAGGAGAATATGAAAAGGCTTTGAATTATTATTTCAAATCCTTAGAAATCACAAATCAACTAGACGATAACCACGGCATGGCGCATTCCTACAGCCTCGTCGGGGAAATTTATTGCACGCTGGGCGACAATAATCAGGCACTTGATTACCTCTTCAAAGCCCTTTCGATACAAGAAAAACTCGGCGATAAAGCCGGTAAAGCCATCTCACTCAATCGTATCGGTGAGGTACATACACGCAAAGGCAAATACCAAAAAGCCATAGATTATTACCAACGCAGCCTTGCTATCACACGCGGTATGAATGCCGAACCGCTCCTCGAATCCGTCTACAAAAATCTTGCAAATGTCTACGCATACATTAAGGATTATCAAAGTGCCTTTGAGTACCATGTGCTTTTTAGCGAAGCGCGAGCAGCACTTTTCAATGAAGAAAAAGCAAATGCCGTCGCACAAGTCAGTTCGCAATACGAATACGACAAGAAAAACCAAGAAATACAGCGACTCAATAGCGAGCAAAGCATCCTCCGTGAAGCCAAAGACGAACTCGAACTTTTTGCCGGAAAAGTAGCCCACGACCTCAAAGAACCGCTCCGCATGATGAGCAGTTTTGGTAGTTTGCTGGAAGATAAGTACCAGGCAGATATGGACGATGTAGGCAAAGAATACCTCTCCATCATCAAAAATTCTTCGGTACGAATGCAGGCACTATTGAGCGATTTATTAGAGTTTGCATTGAGTGGAAATGAAGGGGAAGACGGCAAAAAAACCGACTTGAATGATACTGCAGTTATCGTAAAAAACAACCTAAGACTCAATATTAAAGAAAGTAACACTAAATTGACTATCAATGACTTACCAACAGTCAACGCTTCTTTCTCAAACATGGTACAACTCTTTCAAAACCTAATTGCCAATGCCATCAAATTTAAAAGAAATGACACCGACCCTATAATAGAAATTGATTATATCGAACAGAATAAAAACTATGTTATTTTTGTAAAAGACAATGGTATCGGTATTGATAAAAAACACCAAGAAGAAATTTTTCAGGTATTTACCCGACTACATTCTCATGAGAAATACGACGGCACGGGCATCGGTCTGGCAACTTGCAAAAAAATAGTCAAAAATCTACACGGTAAAATCTGGGCAGAATCCAACAAAAATGAAGGCACCACCTTCTACATCTCCCTCCCTATTTAATGATTAATGGAAGGAGGTACTCTACCCTACTAAAATATTTTTCATCATACGAGTGGAAAATTAGACTCAAATAGACCTAAAACTAAGCAACAAAATAAATGTATATTCTCGACTTGTTCTTTTCCTTTATACTTCACCAAATTTTCCTTAAATACAGTGAGTATTCGCGTCAAATTTGGTTCGTCTAAAGAATTCAAAAAATCGTTGCATAGCCATAGCTACGGAACTATTTTTTGTGTTTTTTAGAAGGGAAAAGAACAAGTATAATGGGGCAAGTTATTTATTTTCTTTCACTAAAAGGCTCACATTATGATTTTAATTTTAGTAGGGTAAAGTAGGAAGGAGATTCTTTCGCGTAGCGAAAAAAACACATTAACCATTAATCATTAATCATTATTTTTCTTCCTCAATTCTTCTTTAGTGACGATTTTAACTTTGTCGCCTTCCTTTAATTTTTTAGAAACGGCTTTATACGGGCCGGTCACGATAGTGTCTTGTATAGAAATTCCACTCAAAACTTGAATATAAGTATCGTCTTGAATCCCTGTTTTAATTTCGCGCATCAATGTGCTATCGCCTGACGATACGAATACGACTTCCAATAAATCTGCATCATCTTTATTTTCGGCATCCTCATCTTCGCGAGTCGTAACGGCGAGTAAAGGGACGGTCAAAATATCCCTTTCTATCAGTGTACGAATATCTACCGAAGCCGACATTCCCGGGCGAAATATATTGCGCCCTCGCTTCACCAAATCGCTATACGAATCGGGCAGCAAACGAATATTCACGCGAAAGTTCGTCACTTGGTCGGCGGTCAATTGCCCAGACAAACCACCGCTTGCAGAACTGGCAATTTCCGTCACTACACCCTTGAATGGGCGGTCAAGATAAGCATCCACTTCTACATCAGCGGTATCGCCCACGCTCACGCTTAGGATGTCGTTTTCGCTCACATCTACTTGTACCTCCATGATGTCGAGATTGGCAATTCGCATAATTTCTGTACCTGTCATTTGAAGTGTACCGACTACACGCTCGCCTTGCTCTACATTGAGTTTGGAAATCACGCCATTGCTAGGTGCGTAGATGGTCGTGCGTCGTAGATTATCTTTGGCTTCTTTCACCGTAGCATTGGCACTGGCGACTTGATATTCTGCCGCACGTATGCTCTCTACCGACGATGCGATGTTGGCATCTGCCGACTCAATAGCAGCCCTCGCAGAAGCAAGATTAGCTTCCAATGAACGCAAAGCGGAGAGCGTACCCTCCAATTCTGCATCCGAAATGACGCCTTCTTTGTGTAGCATTTCATTTCGTTTATGAACAGAACGGCTGTTTTCGATTTGTGCCAAAATCTGGTCGCGCTGCGCGATGGCTTGTTTCTTATTTGCCTCTAATTGAAACGTTTGCGAACGAGTATTTGCCAAGTTTGCTGCCGTTGCATTTTTGCTGGCAACTACGCGTTCTACGGCAGATTCGTACTGGTCGGGCGCGACTTTTGCGAGCAATTGCCCTGCCTTGACCGTATCGCCTTCTTCGACGTACAAATTCACGACTTCGCCCGATACATCCGAACTGATTTTGACCTCAAATTCGGGATATATTTTGCCACTCGCCGACACCAATTCGGTAATCGAACGTTTGGATACACCCTCAGCGGTCACTTGCATGGCTTTTTCTTTCGAACTTCTCGTTTTCCATATAGCTGCGCCCAATAAGCCCGCCACTACGAGCATTAATAAAATAATGGGCAGACTGCTTCTGCGTCTCCTTCTGGTCATCAGATTAAGTTTAAGTTTAAGTTTAAGTCCAAGATTAAGTTTAAATGTTTTTTTAATTAAAAATTAAAAAATAGTACGTGAGTGTCTTTTGTATTTTATTAAATTAAATTATTATATATATTTATTTTTAAAAAATAAAAAAACTCACACAATACAATTTTAGTATCAGGAATTAAATAAATGTACATTCTTCGCGTCGTTATTTTTTCTTTAGACGAACCAAATTTGACGCGAATACTCACTGTATTTGAGGAAAATTTGGTGAAGTACAAAGGAAAAAGAACAAGTCGAGAATATGCCTCGTTCCTTACATGCGTTTTAAATTTTAATTTAAAAAATATTTAAACTTAGTCTTAAACTTAGACTTCATAAGATAATCGGTTTTCCAAGATAAAAGTCCAACACTTTCAGGTTAAATACATATTGGTATTTTGCATTGAGCATGTTGAGTTTGGCAATATCGAGGGCGTCTTTTGTGGCAGTATAATCGAAGGTGTTGATAGCACCCAAATCAAAGCGTCTTTGTGCGCTGGTAAAAGCGACCTCACGAGCTTCGAGGGTTTTTTCGGCGGCGGTCAAGTTTTTTACCGCAGCACGGGCGTCTATTAGGGCGTTTTGAATGTCCGATTTGAGTTGAATGTGGATCTGTTCGTTATTCAATTCGGCATTGAGTACATTGAGTTCGGCACGTTCGATATTGATGCGATTGACGCCGCGACTGTAAATCGGAACATTGAGACTCACCCCAATAGCTTGACTAAAGTTTTCATTCAATTGGTTTCCAAATGGGTTGTCCTCAAAAATCGGTATTTGAGACTCTACCTCTAATGGAATTGCGCCTATTCCTTCTACATCTAATACGCCCAAATTCTGGCGAACGGTATTGAATTCGCCCGTTCTACGAATACCAAGATTAGAGTAGCGGCTCGCAAGATTTCCGAAATAAGTCAACGAAGGACGCAAGCCAGCTTTGGCAATATCAATGCCCACTTCCGCACTTTTTTTACGTATCTCGCCCGCTACTATTTGCGGCTGATTATTGAGGGCTTCTTTGTAAAGTGCATCTACGGTTACGGTGCTAATATCCACATTATCAGCCGAATTGAAGCTTGGACGCGAAACGGTCATTTTATAGTCGGGATCGAGGTTGAGTTGTGTTTTTAGCAATGCAAATGCCCGAACAAGTGCATTTTCGGATGCTACGATGCTTTGTTCGTCACTCGCCATTTGTGCCTCAAAATCAAGGAGTGTTACTGGTGCTACTGCGCCTGCGTCCACCAATCTTTGGGTGCGATTCAATTGGTCTTCGGTTTGTTTGAGGCGGTTTTGGGTGATATTGATTTGATCCTGGGCGAGCAATATCTGTAAGTAAGCCTGTGCAATACTCAAACCCAAATTATTTTTCACGACAGCCGCATCTGCTTGGGCGGCTGCTACATCGTATTTGCTTTGTTTTATGCTGTTTTTGATTTGTCCGCCACCATAAATCAAGCCGCCGCCGTTTAGTCCAAAGCCATTGGCTTGTATCATTCTTGATTCAAATTCGTTGGTCGTCGGGTCGATAGAGCGACCAAAATTATAACTGTGCGAAGCATTGCCCGAAAGATTGGGCAAGCGCGATTTTCGACTTTGTTCCTCCGTCAATTCTGCCTGACGAATACCGATAGCCGCTTGTTTGATTTGTAAATTATTGTCCTCCGCATAGCGCAAACAGCGTGTCAAATCCCAAACGTCATCTTGCGCCAAATTGGGCGTGAGAAAACTCAGAGAAAGTATAAATACTGTAATGATTTGTTTCATAAACGCTTGTTGAATGAGTAGAGGAATAAATGAATAACGAAGTAAATGTTTTCCCAATTTACTCATTTCTTCATCTATTCGTTTACTCATTTTTTTATTTAGGGAAGACGAAAAAAATAATCTACCCGTCTGAATTGTTCTTTTTCTTATATGTTTCACTAAATCTTCCTTATCCCGAATCAAGTACGAGACAGGCTGTAGCTCGGCTATGCGCGTCAAATTTAGCCAAACATATAAAAAAACAACTTCTTCATTTGGGGTAGATTATTTTCTTCCTCTTCCCTTATCTACTATAATAACTGCAATGCTAAGGCGAAGTTGGCAAAAAATCTAATTATTTATATCAAATCAAATGAATAATGGATTAACTTTATATTTTTTCGACAAAAGGATGTTTGTCGGGTTGGCGAGTTACGAGTTACAGGTAAGGGAAGACGAAAAAAATAATCTACCCGTCTGAATTGTTCTTTTTCTTATATGTTTCACTAAATCTTCCTTACGTAGCTCGGCTATGCGCGTCAAATTTAGTGAAAGAAAAAAAATAACTTCTTCATTTAGGGTAGATTATTTTCTTTCTCTTCCCTAACTCGTTAATTCGAAACTTAAATTATGAGTAAAAAAAGCTATTACGAGGATGTATATGATTTTGTCCGCGAAATCCCACATGGACGCGTGACGACTTATGGAACGATTTCCAATGGGCTATCTTTGGGTTCGGCGCGAATGGTGGGCTGGGCATTGAATCAATCTTTTGGCGTAGACCCGCCCGTACCAGCACACCGCGTAGTCAATCGCAAAGGCGAACTCAGCGGCAGAATTCATTTTTCTACACCTACGTTGATGCAGGAACTCCTCGAAAAGGAAGGCATCGTCGTGAAAGATAATCTGATTCAAAATTTTGAAGAAGTACTATGGAAGCCTACTTGGTAATTGGGAAATTTGGGAATTGGCATGAAAATGGCAGCACTTTATTTTGAAATTTTATTTGGCTAAATAATAATTTAATGATATTTAAGTTTTTAATAAACTAAAAAATCACATTGTTTTTTGTCATAACAAAATTTTAACAAAATTATTTTTGGCTGATAGAAACTATATTACGCCTGACCTCGTTTAAGAATATAACTCCAACATTCTAACACACTGAATGGCTCACCAAACCTGACAATCTATTTCCGCCGATATCCTTTTTCCATAATCTAAGGGTTATTGTATGGCTTTACTGTTATATTGTTGTATCCAAGTTTATTTTTCGCTGCGCGAAAAACATCAACAATATAACAATAAAACAATACGACAGTAAAACAATACAATAATCACCAAAGACAAGAAACATGAAAGCACGATTTTTTTCCATTGTGGTGGCTTTGTTTTCTATGGCATTGTTTAGCAATTCCAGTCAGCGACCAAACGAAATTATTTATTGGACTGCCAATGAAAAACTCGACCTCGAAGACTTTAAAGGGCAGCCAGATTTTACAGACCCGTATATTATTGCGATGACTTATTCAGGCGTTATGTTTTATACAGAATGTGATGGCTACGAATTGAAATATGATATAGTTTCGTATTTTGATAAAGACGAATCTTGGGTGAAACTCGAAGCCCGCACACCGCACCATCTCCAACATGAGCAGTTGCATTTTGATATTACGGAGTTGTATGCTCGTAAATTGAAAGCCCGACTGGGCGAAGAAACGTTTTACTGCGGCGAAGAGGAGCGTTTTAATCGCCTTGTGGATGAGCTTTTAGCCGATTGGGAATCCGAACAACATAGCTACGACCTCGAAACACATTATAGCAATAAACACAATGAACAACACGCATGGGAGGCGAAAATCACGACCGCCCTCGCAGCCGACGCGCACGAACATGACGACCATGCACATAGTGAGTTTGTGAATGGAGAGTGAGCAACCTCAAATCAATTTCAACTTCAAACTCAACCTCAACCTCAACTTCAAAATGTTGTTTCATGCTACTTGATATCAAAACCCAAAAAGCAAACGTCTTTCTGAATTTATTTCAGAATCTCCTGGGCGTCAGGGCGCGGTGTTAGGCGTAGCCTTCAATTTTAGCATTTTCGGTAACACACAGGAATTAGAGTTTTTGTTTGGGTTCCGTTTTTCATAGCATGGGAGATACTGAAACAAGTTCAGCAAGACGGTTGATTTTTGGGTTTTCTATTTTCTATGGTAGCCACCGATTTGTGATGCACTCAAATAAATTCAGAATGACGTTGCTGGTTTGAGTTTTATGTATGGTGGTATGATTTTGTCTGTTTGAACAATAGAAACGAATGGATGTTAGATGAGTTCTAAGAAACATTGAGATGAAATTTATTCATTCCCCGAATCAAGTACGGGATTTCGTTTTACTCAACATTCAAAATTCACTCATTCACTCATTTTTGCAGTATGACAACATTAAAAGTAGGGGATAAAGCCCCGGATTTTACAAGCACCGACCAAAACGGCAAGTCAGTTTCCCTTTCTGATTTTAAGGGTAAAAAAGTGGTTTTGTATTTTTATCCGAAAGATAATACGCCGACTTGTACGGTGGAAGCCTGCAATCTGCGCGATAATTATAGCGTACTGACTGCTAAGGGTTTTGAGGTCATCGGCGTTAGCCCGGACAGCGAAAAGAAGCATGAGAATTTTATCAAAAAATATGAGCTTCCCTTTACGCTACTTGCCGATACTGACCACTCGATTTTGAAGGCTTACGAGGTGTGGGGCGAGAAGAAGTTTATGGGTAAAGTTTATGACGGCGTGCATCGTATGACATTTGTAATTGACGAAAACGGCGTAATTGAACGGGTGTTTAAAAAGGTGAAATCAAAGGTACATTCGGAGCAGATTTTGGAGAGTTATGCAGAGGTAGCTTGATTGATTTGTATTTTTGCTTCGCAATGAAAAATTAACAGCCGCCATTTATAGAGACAAGGCATGCCTTGTCTCTACAAATGGCGGCTGTTTTTGTTTGACCAATTTACATTTTTACAATTCGCTTGGTAATCACCTGATTATCAATTGAAATAGAAACAAAATACACGCCCTGCGCCTCGTTTGAAATGTCGATATTGGTATCGTTTTTCAGTTCGCCGCTTTGAATGATTTGTCCTGTAAAGCTGCGGATATTGTATGTCGCATTGATGATGCCTTGTATCGTGAATGTGCCATTATTTGGATTGGGAAAAATGGCAATATTGAGCGCGTCGTGGGGGCTGTGCGTGGAGACGGTGCAGATGTCGGTCACTTCCGTGAGACTGTTGCAGCCTGCGGCGTTATTGCTGAATGTGGTCGAGCCATCGTCCTCAATGTGTCCGCAAATGCTGGATGCGCTGCACATGGAAAGGTTGGGATTGTTCATCACTGTGATTTGAGTGATGCCGTCGGGGTTGATGTTTTCTAATCCCATGAGGCTGGTGAGGGCGTCATTATTGGTGAGTTGAATATAGCCCGATATGTTGGCAACATTCGACAGTGCGCTAAGGCTACCCAAACTCGTATTGCCTTGGATGCGAATATCCGTGCCTATCGAATTGAGGTTTTCTAAGCCGGAAAGTGAAGTCATGTTTATACTATTTTTCAAATATAACTGCGAACCTATACTCGTAAGCGCATTCAAGCCTGATAAATTTTGCAAATTATCATTGTCAAAAATCAATAAACTCTCGCCTATTTGGGTGATGTTGTTTAAACCGGATAAATCGGTCAGGGCATTGTTATTTTCAATTTTCAAGTGGCTTGATGTCGCGCTAATATTTTCCAAACCTTCGAGGCTGATGAGGTTGGAGTTATTGGTAATCACTATGTTGTAGCCGGTGGTGGTGAGGTTTTGTAAGCCGCTCAAGTTGGTGATTGCTGTATTGTCAATTATCAAACCATTGCCAAGTGAGGTGAGTTGACTCAATGCCTCCAAACTATTGACATCGGCAGGGTTTTCTGCGCTAATAATGAGTCTACCGGGGAGTTCTGTACAGTTTGTATAAACTGTAAAAAAGCCATCAATTTCTGCTTGCGTTTTTAGGGTGATGTCACCGGAAGGGCATAAGAGCATCGGGTCGCATAAAGCCTGTATTTCAAACGAACTATTGCAGCCGGAAAGATTGCCGCCAATCGTAGTAGGCGCGTTGCTATTCAAATGGTCGCAAACGGCTTGTACGGCGCACTCGGAGAGGTTCCAATTTTGGGAAATAATCAACTCACCGCCAATGCTTATCGGATGATTTAAGGCATCGAGATTATCAAAACTATTGGCACGAATGTACAGGCTGTCGCCTACGCTTTGCAATTGACTAAGAAAGTCGAGGTTCGATAGATTGGATTCAAATAATATTAAATCATCACCCACATGCTGCAATTGCGCTAATCCCGTAAGGCTATCGGTGGAGTTGCCACAGGCAAAATTTGTTTGAAAAGTAATCCCCAAATCGCCCCCAATGCTATTCAGTTCGGTCAACCCACTCAAATTACGTAGGCAATGTTGGTCACCAAAGACCATATCACCACCGATATATTTGAGCTGGTTGAGTCCAGTGATTTCTACGATTACACTATTATAATAACATGACCTAAAATCAATGCTGCCCATGATGGTATCTACGGCGTTTAATCCGCTGACATTAGCATAATCTGTGGTGATACTACCGCCAATATATTTGAGGCTTGGAAAATCTGTTAGCGGAAACGGATTTCCCCAGGGGTAACAAGAACCGATACCACCCTCTATTCGCTCCAAGACAGGAAAAATGCCCGGTGCGATATAACCACTCTCCGAGCCACCGACCCCAATACCGCCTCCAATATATTTCAAAACCGGGAAATCTGCACGTAGTTCTGCGTCCAAACCTTCTATTGACTGCCCGGAGACACTTATACTGCCCATGATAGTATCCAAAGCAATAAATGCTCCGACAAGCTCTGTATCCCATATACTCAGGCTTCCATTGATGCGTTGTATATTGGCAAAATTGTCGGTCACATCAGTTTGAACACCAAGTGCGCCATTATCAAAGGTCAGATTTCCATTGATAACTGTGCAATTCGGGTAGTAAGTTGTAAAAAACGATATATCACTGTAACTGTCAATATGCAAATCATCGGGAGGGCAGTCTCCTATAGGCGGATTGCAGCTTACCTGCAAATCCCATAGACACGTTTCGTAAGTGCTGACTACATTATTCGGGTTTTGGTTATATACATCACAAATGGGTTGTATCGTACATGGAAAAACTGAATTATTATAAATATCGCCGAAAAATACAATACCTCCTATATAAATAGGATGGTCTAAAGCAGAAATATCCAAGATAATACCCGACCATAATGCCTCGAATGCCAAATTCTCTCCTATGGTATCAATTTGTTCTAATCCGGTAAGGCTGCTTAGATATTGAGTAAAATGAACTACTAAACTCCCTGTTATATTTGTTAACGAAGATAAGCCCGTGAGGTCTGTTACATCTTGTTGGATGGTCAAATCACCATTAATGGTGGTACAGTTTGGGAAATTTGCCACAAAATCATCCATTTCCTGCTGTGATGTGATAATGACATCGCCCGGCGGACAATTCTGTGCATTCAAAGAGAAAAAAGAAAAAACGAATAAGAGTAAAGTAAGATATCGCATGGTTATTTTTTTTTGTTGAAAATAAATCACAAAATACAAACAAGTTTTAAAAAAAGAACCTGCCGGTCTTTTCCGGCAGGTTCACACTAATTAAAAACCATCTATCTATTTTTTGCGAAGAGATAAAATAACGTTGATTGTTTTTCCATCTCTCAATACAAAGGTGCAGGAATCGGCAGAATAAAAAAAGGAACGGTTTGGCTACTTTTTACAAATCAAATATTTTGCAATAAAAAAGCCCTTCAAAATGAATGAGTTATCATCTTGAAGGGCAATTATATTTTTTATGTTTCGATAATAAAAAATGAGATTTATGAGAATTTTGCGAAGCAAAATTAAATTGAGTGTGTACTCGTCCGCGATAACCATCGAGATTGCGCTTGAACTTTCACACCACCCTATCCTTCAACATCTTCTTCAAAGCCAACATCTCATCCCGATATTGTGCGGCGGTGATAAAATCGAGGTCTTTCGTAGCTTTTGCATGTAGTTCTTTTTTGGGATGAATATTTAATATACTCCTTATATTTCGCTGAAATATATGTGTTAATGTATTTGTTTTTTACGATTTTGCTTTTTACCTTCGCTCTTATAATAAAATATCCAATACCATTAATTCCTTTTACCGCAAAATAAGAAGCTATGAAAGCCATTACCCCCCCCCCGTCAAATTACACAAAAACATAATCTATACTCGATATATTCCTTATATCAGAAACGTACTGTACTTGACGTTTCAATATTTCACAATTTTATTTACGCTATTTAAAATCACATTGCCTATATAAAGAAAAGGACATAGCGGCGTTTACACGTCCTATACACCCGTGCGAGAAAACAAAAAAACCGTGCAACTTTCGAGCAGGAAAGCTACACGGCATTCAAAAACTTTGCAGCCCAAAAATATCGTGTGGACTGTGAAAATTTATTAACAATCATAAAGTTACAAAAATGAACTTTAAAATCAATTCTTTTGTGCTAATCGTAGCACTATTCACCTCACTTTTTCTGTTTAACGCTTGTGAGGAAGAACCTATTGAAGCAGACTCCACATCATTAACCTTCGATGAGAAGTATGACAACTACATCTTTTCGGCAGCCGTCGGACTTTTAGAACTATCAAAAGACCCGATATTTAGAAAAGCTGTTAATACAAAAGTCATGGAGCAATTTGACAATGATTATAATACATTACTGACAAGTCTGAATGACTTTACTGATGGCTTAGGCATTAACTTAAAAAGCGAGTTAGATGCTTCGATTGATGCAAATAGCTATTTGGATGATAAGAGTGACTATAGCTTATACAAAAGAGCAGCAGCTATGGAGGAAATCGTAGATGGCTTCACATACTACGATGAAAAAGCATTTATTCAGATATATATTCCATTCGTAGAAGAACAGGATGGTATTGATGAGTACGAACAACCTATCATCGTATTAGGTATGGAGGATGAAGATATTGCTGATGGAATAGTACTTCTACCAAATGGTAATTTTGACATCATTTCGGTAGATGAAGCAATGGCACGGAATCAATTAGTATGGGTAATTTCTATGAACGAAAGTGTTGATAATGACGCTGATTTGGCTTCTTATTTATCAAAGAAAGCAGAAAAGAATACTTACCAAGAAAAGATTGCAGGTGGAAAAGCCTTTGAAGTCTATGAAGTTTATATAACAGATAAAAAAGAAGGCTGGATAAATGGTAAAGGTGATTTAAGTTGGATTGGATTACAATTTGAAGAACTAGATTATTGTACTTACGATATACTCTATCAGGAGAATTTTGAAAAAATTAAATGCAACGAACTTGATGAATGGATAAGTGTCACAGGAGTTTTTGCAGCTCAAGTAAACGGTACAGAATTGACAGATACAGAATCGTTTGATGTTGTGATTTATGAAAAAGACAAAAAAAGGAAACATGAACGTACAGAGCCAATGGAGCAGAACTTTGGCTGTGTTGAATGCGAGGAAGTTTCCTACAGGTCTAAAGAAACTCCATATGGCAGTTTCCCCTGTGGAGTACGGCACGCTGACTTAACAGAGTCTGCTACTTGGGAAGACTATACAGTTGAACTCGAAGGAGGCGACGGTGGAGATTTTAAATTTCAGGCAAAAAGAGATTATTAATCGTCTATTTTAAATGCCCGACTGCTCGCTACCAAATAATGAGCAGTGAGCAGTCGGGCTTTCAGGCATATAAAATACAAAATGAGAATTTTCGTCTTAATTATAATATCAACATTATTATCAACTTTAAGTGTCACCGCTCAACAACTCAACCTTACCATCGAAGGTGGAATCAATACTAATTTCAGTAACCAGATAGATATTCATATTTCACCCGATTTTACTGTCCTCTCCATTGGTAACCAATTAGGGGGAAAGTTACTTTTTACACCACGAAAGTCTCACCTGTCATTTGGTACAGGATTGTATGTGGATAAACAATCAAATGTAACCGGACTCAGTATCTTCTATCCATTTGGTTTTGAATCCCTTAGACCGATAAGAACTCATTACAACTCAATTAAAATTCCTTTGATAATAGCATATAATATTGGTATAGAGACAAAAAATAAGAAGAAGTTGGATTGGTCAGGCTTTGTAATGTTTAGTCAGCACCGCAATCAAGATGATTTTCAGCTAAATGATGGAAGACGCTTAGTTACCGCAATAGATGGCGATAAGTTCGATTTAAATTATTGGACTTACAAAAGTACTTTTGCTTATACCACATATTCCATAGAGAGTGGTTTCAGGTTAACTTTTCCATTGCAACAACAAATTAATTTGACTGCATCCTTATCTTATAAAATGGGATTACAGCCCGTATTTACTACTTATGTAGAGATTAATATGGATGCCCACATTGCAGAAAATACAAGTTTTAACGCTGACCTTTTCAACGTAAACAAAGGCGATGCCGTGCTTTTTAATGTAGGTTTGAGCTATGATTTTTCTTTGAAAAAGAAGAGGGATTAGGCTTCACACCACCCTATCTTTCAACTGCTTCTTCAAAGCCAACATCTCATCCCGATATTGCGCGGCGGTGATAAAATCGAGGTCTTTGGCGGCTTTTTTCATTTTTCTTTCCGTGTTTTTGATAGATTTTTCGAGTTGGTCGGCGGTCATGTATTGTACTACCGGGTCGGCGGCGATGCTGAGTTCTTCGGGTTCTTGGTAGGCAGTCGGGTCTAAGCTCGCGCGAATGTCGAGGATAGACGATTGGCGGCGAATCTCGTCTTTTGATTTGCTGACCGTCGTGGGGGTGATGTTGTGTAACTCGTTGTAAGTGATTTGTTTAGCACGACGGCGTTCGGTTTCGTCGATGGTGAGGCGCATCGAATTGGTGATTTTATCCGCATAAAAAATAACCTTTCCATTAGAATTACGCGCGGCACGACCAGCAGTTTGTGTCAGCGAACGCGCGTTTCGCAAAAAGCCTTCTTTATCGGCATCCATAATCGCAACGAGGGAGACTTCTGGCAAATCCAACCCTTCTCGCAGCAAGTTGACCCCGACCAATACATCAAATATGCCCAAACGCAAATCGCGCAAAATTTCCACTCGTTCCATCGTATCAATTTCGGAGTGAATATAACGGCATTTTATCCCAATATTAATCAAGTATTTCGATAATTCTTCTGACATCCGCTTGGTCAATGTCGTCACCAAAACCCGTTCATCCACCTGTATGCGTTGGCGAATTTCATCCAACAAATCATCCACCTGATTGATACTCGGACGCACCTCAATTGGCGGGTCGAGCAAGCCCGTAGGTCGTACCACTTGCTCCACTATCAGCCCTTCTGTCTGCTCCAATTCGTAATCACTCGGCGTAGCACTCACATAGACGACCTGATTCATAAGACTCTCTGTTTCAGGAAATTCTAATGGGCGATTATCAATAGCCGAAGGCAAACGAAAACCGTGATTCACCAAATTGAGCTTACGTTTTCTATCGCCGCCGTACATGCCGCGCAATTGCGGAATCGTCACATGACTTTCATCCAAAAACATCAAATAATCGTCCGGAAAATAATCCAACAAACAAAACGGACGTTGCCCCGGACGGCGACGATCAAAAAATCGCGAGTAATTTTCCACGCCCTGACAGTAGCCAAGTTCGCGCATCATTTCGAGGTCGAATGTCGTGCGTTCGCGGATGCGTTTGGCTTCCAAAAACCTGCCTTCGCGTTCAAAATATTTGCTTTGCGCTTCCACCTCATCCTCTATTTCACGAATGATGAGTTGCAATCGTTCGCGTGGTGCGATGTAGAGGTTGGCGGGAAAAATGGCGATACTTGTACACTCTTCCGTCGTCTTTCCCGTCTCCGTGTCAATGCGAAAAAGGGCTTCAATTTCATCGCCAAAAAACTCAATACGATAACCAAAATCACCATACGGCACATTGATATCCACCGTATCGCCACGCACCCGAAACGAACCGCGCACAAAATCCGCCTCCGTACGCGAATACAAACTATTCACCAACTCAAACAAAAACGTATTACGGCTTTGCGTCATCCCTTTTTCGAGTCGCAGCACGGCGGCTTCGTAATCTTCGGGATTTCCCATACCATATATGCACGACACCGATGCCACAACGATAATATCGCGCCGCCCCGATAGCAGCGAGGAGGTCGCACGTAGGCGCAATTTGTCGATTTCCTCATTAATTGCAAGGTCTTTTTCGATAAACGTATTGGTCGCGGTAATAAAGGCTTCTGGCTGATAATAATCGTAGTAGGACACAAAATATTCCACCGAATTATCAGGAAAAAACTGTTTAAATTCGCCGTAAAGTTGCGCCGTCAGCGTCTTATTATGTGTCAGGATGAGCGTAGGGCGTTGGAGCTCCTTGATGACATTCGCCATCGTAAAGGTCTTACCCGAACCCGTCACGCCCAGCAATACCTGTGCGCGTTCGCCCGACTCTATGCCTTCTACGAGTTGGCGGATGGCTTCGGGCTGGTCGCCGGTGGGCTGGAATGTGGATACGAGATTGAACTTGCTGATAATGAGTTGATTTTAAATTGTGAATGCAGGGTATAAACTACAACATATTTGTCAACTATCAAGTTCAGTATTTTCGATTTTTTCGGCTAATTCTTTGCTTATATCCAAACTCTCAAACCGCGTTTTGATGTCCCAAAATTCAGACGTATTTTTAGTGAAATCAAATTTTGTAATAATATCATTTCCAAGCATACGCGAGATTAATTCAGTAGTAAATTTTGCTATTTTTGCGAATAATAATTTTTCATTTTCGTGATTTTTGAGAATGTATTCATTCAAATTTAATTCATGCGTATTCAATTTTCTTTTCAAATATTTATCCAATACAATTCTCACCAATAATAATTCATGTATCAGTTCATTTTTGGATAGTTCTTCATCAGGATAAATGTGCGGATAAACTGTTTCTCCAAATAAATAAGCCGCCAACATATCTTTGAATTGAGCATTTATAAAAGTCTGTTGGTACAAGCCATTTTTTCTGTCATCTTCGCTCGAAACAAAAACATAATCACCACCGGAGGCAATCGCTTCCCATGCTGCAAGAGGACGAGCCAAATTAAGCGCAAGATGGCTAAATGCCAAATCCCGACTTGATACCACCGTCACATCGTCCGGTACTACTCTGAACTCCTCTCGTCTTTTTTCGTACCAATATTTTGTCTCAAATGATTCACTTTGAAGTTGAATTTGCATGGCATCATTCGCACAAAAATCGCGTTCTTCCAGTGGGTTTTGAGAGTTGGTAAAACGGGTGATTCTGAGGCTGAGTTCGTCACTGTTTATCGTAATCAGGCGAAGTGTGATAAGTACCCGTCTATCCATTAAATCTCGCGCTCCGGGATTATCACGATAGTTTTTATAAATCGAATAAACGGTTTGTGTACCGTTAATCACCTGAAAACCAAAGACATTAATGAGTTCTGCGGTAGGGTTAATATGTTGGTCAACATCATCCGTAATCGCCGTAATCCCATTATTAAAATAGGTAAAAAATGACATTTCGTTTTTAAGAGAGTCTTCCATATTTTCATTGACCTTGGAATCCCTCAAAGGGTTGCGAACATTTTTAAAAAATAAACGAAATTTGTATTTATTAAATAAATCAAAAATCGTTTTGGGACGCAACAATAACACATACATCGCAAAGGGCTTATCAACTCTCAAAAAGTTTTGTTTGATATTAAGTTGCTCAATCGGCAGTTGGATTTTTTTTCTGATTGGAGAGTGTTTGATTTCCAAAGGGCTTTCCGGCGCAATTTGCTTGTAATGTTTATCAATATAATCTAATTTGAGACGATTGATGTCGAGTATTTTTATTTTTGTGGAATGATTTTTCTCAAATGCAGCGATATTATCCGCAACTTCGGGGTTGGATTCACACAATGCCAGATACACAAATCGAACAAGACCGTTTTGTGAGACATGCTGTTGCAGTTCTTTGTATTTTTCATTAAATCGTTCATTCCCCGTTTCGCCTTTTTCTCCTTCAAATACCAACTGAAAATTATCCAAAGTTGCCTTAAACTCTTGGCTGTCAATTTTTTTTATACAATTCCTTTTATTATTCCATTTTGACTGTGCCACATAATACATCTTGCCATGTACCACATCCTCTATATCCAAAATAATATCACACGAACTATCACCTTTCCCATCCGTAATGTAAGGCAGATGCCTGTATGTATGACCATAAATCCGCAGAAACCAAATCAGAAAAACATAAGGTTTATTCTGCTCCACCGTCTTGTGCTTCAAAGCCGGACGAAACCCATTATCCTCCACAAGTTGCGTCAGTTCAGCATCTAAAATATCGTAAAATTCGGTATTCAGCATTGTTCAAATTTTTTGGCTTTGAAATGATAAATTTTCAAGGTCTATTTGTTCTATTTCTTGGATAATTTCATTGGTCATTTCGATGGCTTCGAGTTTGAAATGATATTTGTTTGTATGTTCTTTGAGGGTAATATTTTTACCAAAATCTTCATTTACTTTTAAACATATTTTTGTCGTGTAAGCTAATATTTTTTTGAGTATCGTCGGGTTTTTTTCGTAAGATTCAATGATAAAATCAAACAGGTTTCTACCTTCATAGAGCGCATTTACATACTTCTCCAATATCACTCTTGTAAAAGGTAGTATCATCAAATCAACTTGTTTGTAATCGTTATCTTCATCATTAACGCTAAAATCAGGATAAGCTGTTTTTGTTAGAAGGTAAGCCGCAAGTAGCTCCTTGAATGTGATTGCTTCATCAAATATCTCTTCATAAAAACCTTTTTTGTCTTCCTTGAAACTAAGAAAGCTATATTCAAGTTTATCCGGGCTAAAACTACCTATCTTTCCCGCTGAATATAACGTAAAGTAATAGTAGCAAACCGCCCCATCTTTATTAGATAAAATCGTCACATCTTCGGGCATATTCGTAAACTCTCCGCGCCTTCTTTCATACCAATATAAGGTATCAAAAGAGGCTTCCTGAAGGCGAACTTGCACCTCATCATTGACCCGAAAATCTCTGTCCTCCAGTGGATTATGTGAATTGGTAAATTTGGTTATTTTAGTTACAGTTTCATCGCTAGTAGTCGTAATCAAGCGTAGGGTTAGTACTATCACTCTATTCAATCGGTCTCGCTCTGCATCCGGTGCTTTGCGATAAACTTCATAGACGGCATGTACCGTCTGTGCGCCATTGATAATTTGAAAACCATCTAATTTTATGCTATCTGCCGTATAATTTATCCTATTATCAATAATACCATTAGTTATTGCGGTAATACCATTGTTATAGTACCAAAAGTTCTCTTTTTCTTTTTCGAGGGTTGCTTTCATATTATCATTTACAGTAGATAAATTTAATGGATTACGCACATTTTTGAAAAATAATTTGTGTTTATACCGTTCAAATAATTCAAAAATTACTTTTGGACGAATTAAAAATATGTGTGAAGGATATAGTGTATTTATTTCCAAGAAATTCCTGTCAATATCCAGTCGCTCAATAGGTAAATCAACTATTTCACTATTAGGTAAATAGTTGCCTTCCAGTGGATTATCAAATATAATTTGCTTATACTGAAAATTGATATAATCACGTTTGATGCGATTAATATCTAAAATTCGGATTGGGGTAGAATAGGTAGATTCGAAGGCAGCCGCATTATCCATTACATCAGGGTTGACATTACATAATGCAAAATAAACGAATTTCACTTCGCCATTTTGGGCAATATGCTGTTTGAGTTCTTGGTATTTTTCATTAAAATTTTCGTTGTCCGTCCTACCTTTTTTTCTAAGAAAAACCAATCGAAAATCATCTAAAGTTGCCTTAAATTCTTTCGTATCAATCTTTTTGCTACTATTTTTTTTATTATTCCATTTTGCCTGAACGACATAATATACCTTTCGCTTTTTCGCATCTTCCACATCAAAAATAATATCACACGAACTATCACCTCTACCTTCTGTGATATACTGCGAATACCTAAATGTTCGACCATAAAGCCTCAAAAACCAAAGTAAAAGCGCAAAAGGCTTATTTTTCTCAATCCCCTTATGTTTCAAAGCCGGATGAAACCCATTATCCTCCACAAGTTGCGTTAGTTCAGCATCCAAGATGTCGTAAAATTCGGTATTGAGCATTTATATTAATTTAAGCAAAAAACACAAGATAAATTAATTTAAGTATATGGACACAATTATCTTTAATTTATAACGGCTTCTTTTTACCCTGTTTTTCCTTAAAAAATCCTTATGTAGCTAAGGCTATGTGTGAATTTTATAAGAAAAAACAGAGAAAAAATAATCTCGTTCTAATTTTAAACCTAATTGTGTCCATGTACTTATTAACAATTACAAAACCCCTTTCGTTTCCATTTTCTTAAAAATAATCCAAAAAATTATTGCTTTCTCAAAAATAAAAGCATAAATTTGTGAAGTAATTAATGAAAAGATGACAAAATTGCCATGAACAAAACTTATTGTACATATTACTTTTACTTTTTTAGCGACGCGATACATCGTATTCGGTAAGTAATTGTTATGTAACAATCAAAAATATAAAGCCTGAATACGATAAGTATTCGGGCTTTTTTTATTCATAAGGGTTAAAGGAATGGTTAGTGAAAGAAATTAACCATTAATCATTAACCGTTAACCATTAAAGTAAGATGGAAATTAAGCAAATCAAAGACTGGGGCATGAATTTCCCCGCTGGCCAGCCGCTCATCATAGCCGGACCATGTAGCGCAGAGACCGAAGAACAAACCCTTGCGAGCTGTCGTGGGGCAGCGCAGGCAGGCGCACACGTATTACGCGCCGGTATCTGGAAACCACGCACCAATCCGGGCAGCTTCGAAGGCATCGGAGAAGAAGGTTTGCCGTGGATGCAGCAAGCCAAACGCGAAACGGGATTGCCGACAACTATTGAGGTTGCCAATGCGCATCACGTTCGTACTGCGTTGGCGCATGGTATTGATATTTTGTGGATTGGGGCGCGTACTACCGTCAATCCCTTTGCCGTACAAGAAATCGCTGATGCACTCAAGTACCACGATGTACCCGTCATGGTCAAAAATCCGATTAATCCTGATGTCAAACTTTGGGCAGGAGCGATAAAGCGACTCCATGCCGTCGGAATCAGACGTATTGCCGCCATTCACAGAGGCTTTAACACACTGGCGCAGAAGGATGTATATCGAAATCCGCCACATTGGGGTTTGGCATTAGAATTGAAAAAACTTATTCCCGGCATCGAGATTATCGGCGACCCAAGTCATACGGGCGGCAAGCGCGAATTGCTTTGGAGCATCTCCAAAAAAGGCTTGGATATCGGCTTTAGTGGCTTGATGATTGAGACGCACATCGACCCCGACAATGCCTGGAGCGATGCCGCACAACAAGTCACCCCTGTCGACCTCGCGCACCTTTTAGATAGCCTCCTAAATTCCGATAAAGCACCGCGCACTGACGAGACTTCCAACGAACTACACAGTTGGCGTACCGAGATAGATTTATTGGACAAATCGCTGATAAATATACTCAAACAACGCAAAGAAATTGTCGAGCAAATCGCTGAGTTTAAGCAAGAAAACAAAATCCCCATCGTACAACTCGGTAGGTGGAAAGAAATGATGCGAGCGCGCATGGAAACTGGTCAGAGTCAAGGACTTAACGACAAATTGGTCGAAGGCATTTTTGATGCTATCCATCAAGATTCCGTCTCTTATCAACGCGAAATCACAGCGAGCGAAGCGGCGGAAGCCTAACTTAGTGATTAGTGACTGGAGATTAGTGATTCGGCGACCGTGAAATATTTTTTTGCGAAGCAAAAAATAACTAATCACCAATCACTAATCACCAATCACCACAAAATGAATATAGCAATACAAGGCGTCGAGGGCTGTTATCATCAGCTCGCGGCGCGACAATATTTCGGTGACGCAACGGAGGTCATTCCCTGCCTTACCTTTTCCGACTTGATTGGTGTCGTCGAAAATAACCCTGATTGTGATGCAGGGGTGATGGCGATTGAAAACTCGCTCGCAGGCAGTCTATTGACGAATTACCATTTGCTGATGGAATCTGATTTGGTGATTCATGGCGAGGAGTATGTCTATATCGGACATCACCTTTTGGGCTTGCCGGGGCAGCGCATTGAGGACATTCGCGAGGTACGCTCCCACCCGATGGCTATCAAGCAATGCACTACTTTTCTTCGTACATTAAACAGTATAAAAATCACAGAAACCAACGATACCGCCCTAAGTGCCAGAGAGATAGCCGAGTATAAAACGGCAAATGTCGCGGCTATCGCAGGAGAAATTTGTACGTCTTTATATGGTTTGGAATCTTTAAGTCCCAATATTCAGACGAACAAGCAAAACTACACACGATTTTTGGTGATTAAGAAAAAATCAATACCACAATACGGTATGGTACGCGACAAGGCATCCGTCTATTTTCGCGTAGCGGACGAGCCGGGAAGCCTTTTGCGAGTCATGCAGACTATCGCCAACAATGATATTAATTTGACCAAAATACAATCTTTTCCTGTCATCGGTGAAAAATGGTTGTACTACTTTTTTGCAGATTTAATTCTCCCCGAAGGGCTTGATTTTGAGAGGATTGTGCGGGAACTTAGAGTCCTCAGCAACGGATTTACAGTAATGGGATTGTACAAAAATGGGCTTTGACGGGCAAACATGCTGATATTTTATCACTATACGTACTAACGGTAAATAATGATAAAAAGAAGATAAAATTTTAACTCTAAACAATAAAGCAAGCACAGTTTCCTTTTTAAATTGAACTAAATTAGACGACTATGAAAAAAATAATATGTATCGCTTTACTCCTGACTTTTGTATTTTCTAAATCAATTTTTGGTCAAATTGGTCTAAATATTTCTTCAGGAATCAACCATTCCAACTATGAGTTCAAAAATTTTGATAACAGAAAACCTAAAGCGAAACTGGGCTACTTCGTTGGTATCGCTCCAAATTACCGGATAAGTGAAAAAGTACGCTTGCTTACTGACTTCCAATATAGTCTTAAGGGCTATGGAACTGATGTTGATGGTAGTACGACTCCGTCAAAATTTAGATTTTCATATTTGGAAATAATTCCAGAAATAGAATATAGTGTGCTGAATTATTTGACCCTTGGAATTGGAGTGACTTATGGATTAAAACTTTCAGAACAATTTAAATTCGGAAATGGAGATTGGACAAGTGCAAACAATTTTGAAACAATAAAATCAACGGACTTCGGATTGACTGGAAAATTGAAAGTTAATTATAACGATATATTTTTATTTACAAGATATAATTTTGGATTAAAAGGTATTGCAGATGTTACTTTTACGGATGAAAATGGACAAGAAATTGGCGATGCTAACCAATTTAGTAGAAATCTTCAAATCGGGGTTGGTTATGCTTTCAATTTAAAGTAAAGCTAAATATTAGACTTTATTTAGAAATGATTAAATAAACGGTTTATAAATATATGAACACGTCAATGATAAAAAAAGCGAGCAGGTTAGATGCTTTCGGCGAATATTACTTTTCAAAAAAACTACGCGAGGTCGCACAACTCAAAGCCAATGGCTTGGATGTAATAAATTTGGGGATTGGAAGTCCTGATTTGGCTGCGCCACAAGTTGCTGTCAATCAACTCAATGAAGCGGCAAACCAACCCGGCGCACATCAATATCAAAGCTATCGCGGTTTGCCCGAATTGCGCGAAGCGATGTCTGCGTGGTACGAGCGTTATTTTAATGTCGAACTAAATCCGGCGAATGAAATCCTGCCTTTGATTGGTTCAAAGGAAGGGATTTTTCATTTGTCGATGGCGTTTTTGGATGCAGGCGATAGCGTACTCGTGCCGGATCCTGGCTATCCTGCCTATACCAATTGCGCAAAATTGGCAGGCGCAAATACGATACCTTACGACCTGAAAGCCGAAAATAATTGGTTGCCGGATTTGAATGAATTGGAAAAGCAAGTCACGCCGCGCACCAAAATGATGTGGGTCAATTATCCAAATATGCCGACAGGTGCGAATGTCTCGCGTGAGTTTTTTCAAGCCCTGATTGAGTTTGCCAAGCGGTGTCAAATCCTCATTTGTCACGACAATCCTTACGCATTTATCTTAAATGAAAACCCCACCAGCATCCTCGATTTTGACGGCGCGAAAGAAGTCGCGGTAGAGCTTAACTCATTGAGTAAGAGCTACAATATGGCAGGTTGGCGCGTTGGGTTTTTGGCTGGTGCAACGCCGTATATCGAAGCTACGCAGCAGGTTAGCAGCAATTTAGGTTCGGGTATGTTTAAGGCTTTACAATTGGCAGCGGCAGAGGTGTTGAAGTTGGACGAGTCGTGGTTTGAAGAACTAAACGAAGTCTACAAAAAACGAAAAATAGTCGGCACAAAAATACTCACCTCACTTGGTTGCCCGCCGAAAGATGGGCAAGTTGGAATGTTTTTATGGGCAAAAGCACCAGATGAAGTGAAAAACATAGAAGCATGGTTGGATGAATTGTTACACGCAACGGGCGTGTTTTTGACACCGGGTTTTATTTTTGGGAAAAATGGGGCGCGGTACGTGCGAATTTCTTTGTGTAATACAGTGGAAACGCTTGGAGAGGCATTAAAAAGGATAGGTAATACGGACGTTCCTGCCCACAAGTAAGTACGGACGGGAGTGTCCGTGTTACGTCACTCAACTTCCTCGTAATCAATGAAATCGCCCTTATCGTCTTTCTCCTTAATTCCCTCTTTGGGCTTCCGAAAAGGAGGCGCGTCTACCAGATATGGTTTGATAAAATTCCGATACACCAGATAAATACCCACGATAATTAGAACTTTAGAAATACCCATGTGTCGTAATTCGTTGACTTATTATTTGCTCGTTACTTATCTATTCAAAATTAGTACAATCTGCAAGTTAAAACGGCTACGTCATCGGGATATTCACGTTCCCCTTTAAACTTATCTATATGTTTAAGGAGTTTTTTGTTTAATTGTTCAACTTCCATGTCTTGATTTTTATCAATGAATTTTTCGAGCATATTGACATTAAAATAATCGCCTTTTTCATTCGTCAAATCCGTCAGCCCATCAGTGTAGGCTACCAACATGGCGTTTTCTTCGATACTAATTTCACCAACCTCAATATCCGGTAATTTATCAAACACACCCAATATCGTACACCCTTCATCGAGTCGGTATTTGCAGCCATTCATCAATAAAATTGGGCGAGTATGTCCGGCATTGACATATTGCAGTTTTCGGGTTTCAACGTTATATTTACCAATAAAAAAAGTAATAAATTTATCGCCTTTCGTAATTTCGAGTACTCGTTTGTTGAGAATGCGGATGAGTTTCCCCATCGGCAGATTGCGCCGTACAATCGCCTGCACGTGTGCCTGAAAATTGGACATTAGCAGAGCCGCAGCCACACCTTTCCCCGAAATATCCGCGACACAAAATACGACGACCCCTCTCCCAACATCCACAAAATCAAAATAATCACCCCCAACGCCCAAATGCGGTTTGTAGACCCCATGGAATTTATAATGGTCATTTTTGGGGAGTGATGTTGGGATAAGCATATTTTGCATGGAAGCAGCGAGTGTCATCTCATGCTTCAATCTTTCTTGCTCTAACTGCCTCTTAAACAACCGTTTATTTTCAATCGCGACAGAAATAATACTCGTAATGGTGCTGACAAATTCTATTTTTTCATAAATATCATCATTATCATTCAGCCCACCAATGAAGGTAATCGCAATCGGAATTTCCTTATGAAAAACAGGTACTACGATGTCATAATCTTCCAAAGAGACAGGCTTATTTTCTTCTAATAAACTAATTCGCGAGTAGTTTTTGATATAGCCGTTCATGTCGGCATTGAGCAGTTCCTCTTTCGCTTCGATGTGGCTTTTGCAAGTCCATGTTTTATCTTCCCGAAAAAACAAAGCCATACGCGGTATACCCAATTCCCAATTGAGCGTATCTTTATAAATTTTAAATAAATTTTCTGCCGATACGTTCTTATTGATGGACTGCGTAATATATAAGAGGCTTTTTATTTGTAACTGCTTTAGATACAACTCTCTTTCTAATAAATCTATATTTGTTGTCTTCTCCAATTTTATTTTTTCCTTGTAATAGACTTTATTTATAAATCTTTTAAATGCAGCTAACTTTGTCTTTTTCCAATACTCTTCCTCTATTTTTCTCCCCGTACCGTAGGGTATGCGGCTCGATTATCGAAAAAATACAAAAGTTCCATACATACAAAATATTCCTAAATAAAGTCTAATAAAGGTAACACGAATTTTCGGTTTGCCCGAATATTTTAGATAATTTTGCATGATTAGTCTGTAGTCCATAGTTCATGGTCGATAGACAGCTGCGAGAATATCATTTTTTGCATAGCGAGAAAATTACGGACTATAAACTATAGACTATGAACCATCGACTACCGACTATCAACTGTAGCATTACTATTAATGGTAAAATCTACCAAACGAACCTAAGTCGCCCAATTGATATTTCTATTCCTTTAAAGGATGGCTTGGAAAATCCCAATTGCTTTTACGCGCCACCTGTCGAAATTTCGCCGGTTGTCGCGGGCGATTTTGTGGGATCTACGCGTCAGGGTGGTTTGGTCAATTTTATGAATGTCAAATTTAATCCGCATGGCAACGGCACACATACCGAATGTGTGGGACATATTGCCACCGAAATTTATACGATACACCAGTCGCTACGCCAGTTTTTCTTTTTGGCAAAAGTAATCACCCTATACCCGCAAAAACAAACAAATGGTGATAGAATTATTGTTAAAAAACAGTTAACAGACATCGTGCAAAAAGGTGAGGTAACAGCAATTGTGCTACGCACTCAACCCAATGACGATACGAAGCTGACACGCCAATATTCAGGCACCAATCCGCCTTACATACACCACGAAGCAGTGGCGTATTTGGTCGAATGTGGCATCCAACATTTTCTGCTGGATTTGCCTTCGGTGGATAGGGAGGAAGATGATGGTAAGTTGTTGGCACACAAGGCGTTTTGGCAATATCCTGATGCGTCGCGTACCGATTGTACGATTACGGAAATGGTCTATATACCGGATGCCGTGAAAGACGGTTTTTACTTGCTCAACCTGCAAATTGCGAGCTTTGAATTGGATGCAAGTCCTAGCAAGCCTGTGTTGTATCGACTAACGTAACCCAGACATTCCTGTCTGGAGAAATCCAGACAGGAATGTCTGGGTTACGTTTAAAACTTAAATCCGGCAGTTACAACGATTCTCGTATTGCTGATGTCGTTATTGATTTCTTGTACATTCGGCGAACCCGTGGTACGATAAGGCACGTATAATTCTTTCGATACATTTTGTACCAATGCCATATCCAAATAGACCGATTTGGGACGTATTCCAAGTCCGACACTAAGATTTTGTTGTACGCCACCTTCAGTATCTGCGCTTGCATCAAACGGGTCGCCATAATAGGCATATCCGGCACGAGCGCGGAAGATTTTGTAGCGATATTCTGCACCCAAACGAGCATTGATAGCAGAACGATAATTCGCTGATATATCGGCATTTACAATCTCAGCATAGCCCTCATAAAACGAATATAAATCAGTATCAAAAGCATAGCGACTTTTGCCATAATTGACCCATTCTATATCGGCAGATACAAAGCCAAATCGCGGTACGATTGCCCCACCGCTTGCGATGACACGCCAGGGTGTCGAGAGTGTATAATCCACTGGTTCGGAATTGATAATCGACTGATTGGAGGATGGCTCTTCGCCGACATTGTAGGTGATGCTATAATCCATTTCCACATCAAAAGAAGTATCCGTCAAAGAAAATGCCGTGGGTGTATGCACTGCCAAGCCAACACGATATTGTCGATTGATTTTGTAGATAGCACCGAGTTTGAGGTTGATACCGATTCCTGTTGTTACAAACTCTTCGGCGTATGACATATTATTGAAAAAATCGTATTGGTCGCCAATATCTTCTTCGCGATAAACGGTTATTTGTGTATAATTTAAGAAGGGCAAGCCCAACGTTGCGCCAATGTAGAAATTGTCTCTATAATTCGCGCCGGCAGAAAGACCCATTTCATAAATAGAACCTTTCGATTCGAAAGTTTCTGCTTTCATAATAGCACTATTTTGGTCCAAATCTGCTGTGTAAAAATCAGGATAATTCTCGTCAGAATTATAAATTAAATCTACGTCATAGGCAGCACCTTCATAGTAGTTGCTGAGCTGTTGGGGAAAAAAGCCATTGGCTTGTTCGAGGAAACTTTCTACGATAGAGCCATAGGTCGTATTTTCGTAGCGAAATTCTTTATCTAGGTTTGCCACTTGATTATAAGTGACGGCAAAAGTAGTCGCCTTCCAGTCATTATCATAATCATCATTGAGCGTAACAAATGCTGCGCCCACGCCTGCAAAACGAAACCTATTTTTATCTGTATTGGTAATATCGTTTGAAAAATTGGAGGAAACATTGCCCATATTATATCCGGGCGTCAATACCATTTCCGAAGCTCTGAATACGCCCAGTCCACCGGGATTGATATTGGCACTCGAAAGGTCGCCGCCCAATGCGCCAAAAGCACCGCCCACCGCAAGCGAACGCGCCGTAGCACCGCTTGTCCATTGCGAATATCGGAGTGCATCAACATCGGTTTGAGCAAAACAGGAAAGTGAAATGAGTAAAATGAGATTAATTGAAAAAAGATATTTTAGCATACTTGATAATTGTTTGATTGTCGAATTGTTTGATTGTCGAATTGTTATGTTTTTTTTGCGAATGCAAAATCAAAATTACAATCAAACAATTCAGCAATCAAACAATTTTTCAATTATTTTCAAATAAAAAAGGCGAAATTAATTTTACATTAATTCCGCCTTTCAAATATTATTTATGCCTTGCGGCAGTGGTTTTATTTTCCACCTCTTCCGCCACGGCTGCTGCGCGAGCTGCTGCTTTTCGGGCTACGGCTACTACGGCTTGGCTTGTAGCTTGAATTGCTACGTGAGCTGCGGCTTGGCTTATAGCTTGAATTGCTACGGCTGCTTGAAGAAGAGCGCGTGCTGCTTCTTTTCTTATTACCTAAGTTTTGCATAGCAGAACCAAAACGTGATTTTTTGTTAGAGCGTGTCGTCGTTGAAGGCTTGCTTGTGCTACGTGTAGAGCGTGTGCTCGTCGTCGCTGAAGGCGTATTACGAGTGCCGCGCGTTGCAGTGGTAGTTGTAGATGAAGACGTTGTATTATTTCGTGTAGGAGCTACTCTCCCACCGTCAGGATTGCTGCCTGAACGTCCACTGCCGCTGCGTGTATCGGTAGATGGGTTGCTGGTATTAGAAGTGCGCACTCCGCGTGGCGCAGTATTCGTTGTTGTGCCAGGTGTAGAGCCTGCGTAGTAGCTACCGCTATTTCCGCCATAAGCGTTTGGTGGGCAATATGCGTTGTTATTGGCATAACCGTAGTTGTTACCATAACCATTATATGTACCGTAACCACCGTAGTTGCTCGCAAAAACATTGTTGTTATAAGGATTGTAAGCACCATAAGAATACGGTGAGTTCCATACAGACCAACCTGATGGGCGAGAAATGTTATTTACATAAGAGTATGGCGAACCATAAGTCAAATAAATATTCTGACCGGCATTTGCTGTGTTATAGTAATAACCATCAGTGTAGCATGGGTCGTAATAGTTAAATCCTTGGTAGTTGTTGCGGAAGCGACGTACACGCGAAGTGTAGCAGTAGTTACAATCGTTGGTTGCAGCACGTGTGGCTGTTCTTTCCTGTGCTGCCGGTGGGGTTACTTGTGTTGCTTGTTCTTCCTGAAAATAATCATCAGAAGGGTTGTAGTATAAGTCGTCCTGTGCGTAAGTGGTACTTACAAACGCCAACATAAAGATGGCGGTTAATGATAAGATTGCTTTTTTCATAACTGGAAAATTATTAATTGGTGTAAATCGAAAACTCTTGTTAAGTTTAAGCGCAAGTTTAAATTTCAAGCTAAAATAGAAATTCTATTAAGTTGAATGAAAAATATTTGAACCCTTTTGGCTTAAATTTTTAATTACTACTTTTGTGACGCTTTTTAGGCACAAAAGTTTCACGTAAGATAGGTAATTATTGTTCTTCTTACAAAAAATTTAACAAATTTAACATTACTCTAAAACGATGTAATGATATATCTAAACTTGAAAAGAACTTTTTACCCAAATAAATACGTTTATCTTAAATCAAATAATGTACCAAATTTTGTTAATGATTAATGGTTAACGATTAATGATTAATTTTAGGGGTTTTTAATAAATTAAAAATGAAGGGATGGGTGTATGTTTTTATTTTAGAATAAATTAATTGAATGATGTTTTTATGCTAAATTCAAAACAAACCTTATGACTACAAAGAATGGTATCGACCAGCTTAAAAACGTCTTCAAGAAAAAAGATTTTCAAGAAGAAGTTGAATTTGAAACCAATATGTTGGCATTGTCTTTTTTGAGTGAAATAGAAAAAGAAGCTGATTTACAGGGTATTAAAAGAAAGGAATTGGCGGAAATGGTAGGTACTTCCCCAAGCTATATCACACAGATAATGAGAGGTAATAAAGTGCCTAACTTACGAATATTAACAGCACTCGGTTTGGCACTCGGCAAAAAATTTGAGGTCAATGCAGTAGTCTGTGTGCAAGAAAACAAAAAGGCAAAAATACAACCTGAAACGGAGGCAAAACAAAGGGAATATACGTACCATTGAGCCTTAGTTTTTATTTAATAAAAAAAATTAGCATGAATATAGAAGTAAAAAAATACAACATTATTCAACTGATTATGTCAGTAGCTGACGAAGGATTAGTTGATCAGATTAACAGTAAGTTGATGCAGCTAATTCCTGCGAAGGAAGAAGCATCAATCGTAGAAGATCCAATTAGCAAATACAGCACTGTTATCGAACAAGAGTTTGATTTAGAAAAAATTAAACGAGAACAAAATTATCAAGGAATTGATGCGAAAAAGATGTATCGTTTGATAGAAAAAGCTGACATTCAAGAGCCTATTGAGGATTTGTTGAAGATGATTTGAATTGAAATTATCCCACAAAATAAAAAAAACCTAAAACCAACTGTCATTCCGCACCGTGATGCGGAATCTGCTTGACTTTTAGCAACATTTTGAATATGTAGAGAAAATTCATGAATTTTCTCTACATATTCGGGCATCGTACCAAGACTGAGCAGATTCCAAATCAAGTTTAGAATGACGATTTACTTTTTGGAGATGCACTTTGGTTACTCCCAATATTATACAAGATACTTCATTTATGGAAAACAAAAATGATAACATAAAGTCGGGTGAAAGGGAATTGGGAATTTCATTATTCAAAAACAAAAAATACAAAGACGCAAAGAGATATTTGAAAAATTAAATGACGAATCACCAATATCTGAAAACAAATATTTACTTGCATTATTATATTTAAAATTAGGTAAGACCAAACTCGCAATTGAATTGTTCAAACAAGCGATAAATACGTTTGACGTTAACAATAATCAACACTCAATTCCAAGTATGAAAACTTACTTTGCGAGTGTATTGATAGAAAAAGACATTTACCCTTTGGCTTTTGAATTACTCAAAGATGTAGGTGATGTTTATTGTAAACACATAATATTGGATTATACATTTCTTATGATGAGAGGTATTCCTTCCTTTATTGAGTACTTGGAAATTCTAAGTAAATTAATTGGTAAAGTCGAAGATGAAGACTGCGAAGAATTAATCAATAAATTGGAACGTGAATTAGGTGAAGAAGGGAAATTTTTCATCGACGACATAATTAAAAAAGTATAAAAACTAATTCCTAAAACCAAACAAACAAATTACAAATTGCGGTACACGAAAAACTCACAACTCGAAACTAAATAACAATGGCAAAAGAAATAACACCACGCTCCGAAGACTACTCCAAATGGTATAACGACATCGTAAAAAAAGCGGGACTTGCCGAGCATTCGGCGGTACGCGGTTGTATGGTTATCAAGCCATACGGATTTGCGATATGGGAAAAAATACGCGACCAACTCGACACGATGTTTAAAGAAACTGGGCATGTCAATGCCTATTTTCCTTTATTCATTCCAAAGAGTTTTTTGAGCAAAGAAGCCGAACACGTTGACGGATTTGCGAAAGAATGCGCTGTCGTGACCCATCACCGACTGATGAACGACCCAGATGGCGGCGGCGTAGTCGTTGACCCATCGGCGAAACTCGAAGAAGAACTCATCGTGCGTCCGACTTCCGAAACGATTATTTGGAACACCTACCGCGACTGGATTAAGTCCTACCGCGACCTGCCTTTGCTCATCAATCAGTGGGCAAATGTCGTGCGTTGGGAACTACGGACACGCCTATTTATGCGAACAACGGAATTTCTCTGGCAAGAAGGACACACGGCACACGCCACCGAACAAGAAGCCATAGACGAAACCATTCAGATGCTCAATGTCTACGCTCAATTTGCAGAAAAGTACATGGCAATGCCCGTCGTCAAAGGCGTAAAAACATCCAACGAACGCTTTGCCGGTGCAATCAATACCTACACCATAGAGGCAATGATGCAAGATGGAAAAGCCTTACAATCAGGCACTTCGCACTTTTTGGGGCAAAATTTTGCGAAAGCATTTGAGGTAAAATATTTGACCAAAGAAAATAAAGAAGAATTTGTATGGGCAACTTCTTGGGGCGTTTCTACGCGCTTGATGGGCGCGCTCATTATGGCACATTCGGATGACGAAGGTTTGGTGCTGCCACCGAAACTCGCGCCCATTCAGGTCGTCATTATACCGATACCAAAACCGAATGAGGAGATAGACGCCGTAGCCGATAAAATAGCAACCGAACTCCGCGCCGAAGGCATCTCTGTGAAGTATGATAATGACGCACGCAAGCGTCCGGGCTTCAAATTTGCGGAGCATGAAATGAAGGGCGTACCCGTCCGTATTGCTATCGGCAAACGTGATTTGGCAAAAGGCGTGGTCGAAGTTGCACGACGCGATACAAAGGAAAAATACAGCGAATCGCTCGACAACGTCGTAGCGCATGTCAAGGAATTGATGGGGCATATCCAAGACAATATTTACAAGAAAGCCTTTGATTTCAGACAAGCGCACACCACGCCCGTAGATACGTGGGAAGATTTCCAAAAAGTGCTCGAAGATAAAGGCGGTTTCGTCTCTGCACACTGGGACGGTACAACTGAAACAGAACTGAAAATCAAGGAGTTAAGCAAAGCAACAATCCGCTGCATCGCCCTCAACCAAGCCGAAGAACCCGGCAAGTGCATCCTAACAGGAAAGCCGTCGAACAAGCGCGTTTTATTCGCTAAAGCATATTAACTAATGATTAATGATTAATGTTTAATGTTTTATTTTCGCTACGCGAAAATTGCGGTTCATTAATCGTTAACCATTAATCATTAATCATTGTCAATCAATCTTCCTTCCTTTTGCTTTGCGTGATTTGACGCTGGAGCTTTGTGCTTTTTTCAAATCTACGAGCAAAGTGGCGTAGCCGCTACCGGGGATGACTTCGTATTCTTCGCCACCGTAGGTCACGACGCCTCTACCGTGTTTTTTCCATTCTTTTGCGCGAAGAGTATATTTTCCGCCCATCTTCGGATTTGGTCCAAAGGTGAGGTATCGCCCATCGACATCAAAGCTAATCGCAAAATTCTTCGAATCATCTTTTTTGGACTCAAAAACGCCCGGTGTACGTTTTTTAATAACAATTTCTTCGACTTGCTGCCCGTCTTTCGACACGATTTTACCGCCACTAATGCGTGTGTCCGTACTTTTCAGCCTACGATAGATAATAATTTCCTTAGAAGTATAAAACTGAATTTGTTTCAGGTCTTCTTCCGTCCAACCGCTATTATTATAGAGGTCTTCGGTGAACGGACTAAGATTTGCACAACTCGTGACGCACATCGCTGCCCCTGCGACGAATAAGCATAGGATTGCATTTTTCATATTGTAAAAAGTCATTTTGTAAAGAATGAAAAATATTAGTATCAGGAATTAAATAAATGTACATTCTTCGCATCGTTATTTTTTCTTTAGACGAACCAAATTTGACGCGAATACTCACTGTATTTAAGGAAAATTTGGTGAAGTGTAAAGGAAAAAGAACAAGTCGAGAATGTACATTTATTTTGTTCCTGATACTCAGTATCAGGAATTAAATAAATGTACATTCTTCGCATCGTTATTTTTTCTTTAGACGAACCAAATTTGACGCGAATACTCACTGTATTTAAGGAAAATTTGGTGAAGTGTAAAGGAAAAAGAACAAGTCGAGAATGTACATTTATTTTGTTCCTGATACTCAGTATCAGGAATTAAATAAATGTACATTCTTCGCATCGTTATTTTTTCTTTAGACGAACCAAATTTGACGCGAATACTCACTGTATTTAAGGAAAATTTGGTGAAGTATAAAGGAAAAAGAACAAGTCGAGAATGTACATTTATTTTGTTCCTGATACTTAATCAATTAAAATGCCAGAAAAGGAGAGTACTCAAATTTTTATTCAAAAAATAAACATACCTTAAGACTAAAAATCAGGGTGCATCTCAAATGGGTGCAGGATAAATGTTTAATTTTGTAGAAAAAGTCATTTCATCTATCAGTTGAAACCATCCAATGGAACACGTTCCATTCGAGAATAGGCAACAAATCGGATGCTCATTAGACTTTATTTAGGAATGATTCTTTGACTAAGTAGTAAGTCAAACTAATTATGATAAGTTCATTTGGCGAAATTTGTCCGATTACTTTGTTGGAGAACATCCAGCGTAGCTACGGCTATGCTGAATAACCTCCGCCTCGTACTCGAAAAAATTTCACTCAAAGCAACATATCATAATTAGATTGACTTACTACTAAAGAACAGGGTTTTAATAAATGCAGGTTTTTGACGACTTTATTTTTTTCTTTTTCAAGGCATGAAAACCGCGCATAGCCAAGCTATACAAGGATTTTCATAACGCAGAAAAAGGGAAAAAGAAAAAGTCAAAATCTGCATTTATTAAAACCCTGTTCCTAATCCGGTAAAATGAATAATAATTGGGCGTATCCCCCTCCTTATCAGTCGGGGGTCGGGCTATCCGGCACTCTCTCCACTCCGCTATCGCTCCGTTACGTTCAAACAACACCTACTATCCCTTACGCGAGAAACGAGCAACCACTGAATTTGTTAAAGAACCAAAGAAATTAAAAATTTGTCCTCCACCCTCTCAAATTGTCATGTATAGGAAAGTATAAAATATTGTTAGGGAAGAGGAAGAAAATAATCTACCCCAAATGAAGAAGTTATTTTTTTTATATGTTTGGCTAAATTTGACGCGCACAGCCGAGCTACGTAAGTGAAACATATAAGAAAAAGAACAATTCAGACGGGTAGATTATTTTTTTCGTCTTCCCTTAATTGACGTGAAGTTCGGTCTTTCACCCAAATCCTATAAGGTTTTCAAAAACCTTATAGGATTGATTACCAAGACTTTATTACCAATTTTACCAACTTGATACTTGTCCAATTTTTCATTTGATAAAAATAAAAATGCGACAAGTTGAGATGCACCCAAAGAAAAAAATTACATTAAAAGGAGAGTATAAGCGGTCGCCGAATCACGAATAAAACTACGCTCAAAACAGAAAAGACACATTGCTGCCCGGCTGGAGGGACAAATCCCCCCAGCCGCTTCGAGGCAACACTTGTGCTTAAGAAAAACAGTTTTCCTAACGTTAATGGTGTTTTCGGGGCGTTTTCTTGGCGTTAAGGGCTTTCTTGACGTTAAGGATTCTTTTGGGGGTCTTCTTGGTATTAATCTGTGTTTTCCTGACACTAAGCTTTCTCGGCGTTAATGGTGTTTTTCGGGGCGTTTTTTTGGGGCTAAGAATTCTTTTTGGGGTCTTCTTGGCGTTAATCGGTGTTTTCCTGACACTAAGCTTTCTCGGCGTTAATGGTGTTTTTCGGGGCGTTTTTTTGGGGCTAAGAATTCTTTTTGGGGTCTTCTTGGCGTTAATCGGTGTTTTCCTGACGCTAAGCTTTCTCGGCGTTAATGGTGTTTTTTGGGGCATTTTCTTGGCGTTAAGGGTTTTCTTGACACTAAGGATTCTTTTGGGGGTCTTCTTGGCGTTAATCGGTATTTTCTTGACGGCTAAGCTTTCTCGGCGTTAATCGGTGTTTTTGGGGCGTTTTCTTGGCGTTAAGGGCTTTTTTGACGCTAAGGGTTTTTGGGGGTCTTCCTGACGTTAATCGGTGTTTTCTTGACGCTAAGCTTTCTCGGCGTTAATGGTGTTTTTTTGGGGCGTTTTCTTGGCGTTAAGGGCTTTTTTGACGCTAAGGATTCTTTTGGGGGTCTTCCTGACGTTAATCGGTGTTTTCCTGACGCTAAACTTTCTCGGCGTTAATCGGTGTTTTCGGGGCGTTTTCTTGGCGTTAAGGGCTTTTTTGACGCTAAGGATTCTTTTGAGGTCTTCTTAGTGTTAATCTTCTCTGGGAAATGTTTTAATATCCTGTGTGGATACTAGAGTTATAGGTATTTTTGGGTATTGAAAAATTAATTTAGGGTCATGTCTTTTTGTGCTAACCATCTTTTCGGTTATCGTTTTCCGGGACTAATGCGTTTTTTCGATTTTAACTGTTTTTTCAGCGCTACATTTCTCTCTGTGATTAATAGATACGTCAATTTGGTGTTTTGATGTTTTGAAGGATTATTTTTTTGTACTAATGCATCTTTTTGAATTTAAAATTGTTTTAAAGGGTTATATTTGTGAGATTATTTGTCACTGTAACGACATAAGCATTTTAAAAATTCCTAAAAATTCAACTTTAACATCTTTTTTAACAAATACACATATAACATTGATAATGTGTGAATTAAAAAATGTTTTCAAAATGTTAAAATTCCTTATCTGTATTTGAAAGAACGTTGTCGAACAAAAATTAGTTCATTTGGGTTTATTTTTCTGAAAAGTTGATGTTTTGCTCCAGAGTATTTTTTCGGGGTTTCTGTTGTGCCTTTTTTATTATTAAAAATAAATTCAAAATAAATTCATTCAAAGTACAACACAAAGATAGGGGCTGTATCAATCCGTTGCAGGAGTTTTTCAAGACACTTTCTTTAGATTGTAGAAAGCCATGCAGTATATTTATTGTTATTTGAACCCCTTGACGTACTTTATGTGTTCTCAAAACAAAGGCTTTCTTTTGTTTTATAGAAAGTGTTTGATTTTATAAACTGAAAATGCACGAGTTCTTTGACCTCCGTTGGGTAAACAAAACGTTGATTATCAGTATATAAAAAACCAACACGTCAATTCTTATGCTTTTAATATGACTAAGATAAATGCTTTATCGTTGCATTATCAGTCGTTTTTAAGACAATTTTAATTAAATGTATAAAGCTACATTATGTGAAAATTCCAAATTTTAAATTCTAAACACTAAAAATAAATTTCAAATCCCATCTTTTTGTGCTTGAACTTGTCCTTTCACTACTATTATACTGTCAAAAGGACATTAGTGAAAGAAATTAAATAACATGTGCCATTACACTCGTCTTTTTTTCCGTCTAAGAATCCTTTGAAATCCTTATCCCGAATCGGGGTTCGGGACAGGCTGTGCTAAGGCTATGTGCGGCTTTCAAAAAATCCTTAGACAAAAAAATACTTCACATTATGGGACATCTTATTTAATTTCTTTCACTTAGGTAATTACATTCACCTATTTTTTTTCAAAATCATTCAATTTTTAGCCTTATTACTTCATAGCTTTGCGACTGTATTTTAATTGCTTTACTGTTTCGTGCTTATATGGTTCGTTTTCGCGTAGCGAAAAACACATAATAATAATACAACACTAAAACAGTAAAACAGTAAAACAATAATTAGAATCTTTTATGCTCGAAATAGCCAGTATTGTTATTCTTGGAATTTTAGCACAATGGGTTGCGTGGCGCACCCGTGTGCCGGCTATCCTGCCGCTCATTATCATTGGTCTTTTGGTTGGTCCTGTTTCCAGTATCTGGCTGGATTACAAATGGATAGACCCCATATTTGACCACAATATCGAAATGAACGACGGGCATGGACACCTGACTAAAGGACATGGGCTATTTCCCGGCGATAGCTTATTTTTTTTCGTTTCGCTCGCCATCGGCATCATCCTTTTTGAAGGCGGACTGACCCTCAAACTAAAAGAAATACGCACCGGCATTGCTCCTGCTATCGGCAAACTGATTTCGGTTGGCTCTTTGGTATCCTTTATTGGCGGGGGCTTGGCAGCCTATTACATACTATATCCAGAGCTAAGTTGGTCACTTGCTTTCCTCTTTGGCGGTTTGATTATCGTGACCGGACCTACCGTGATCGCGCCCATCTTACGAAACGTACCCTTAAGCAAAAACGTAGCAAACATCCTCAAATGGGAAGGTATCCTTATCGACCCGATTGGTGCCTTGGCAGCGGTCTTGGTCTATAATTTTATTACCGTCGGAGAAACAGGTTCAGAATTTACGCTCACGGCTTTACGTACCTTTGCGATTATACTTGCGGTCGGATTTTCGGTCGGTGCCGGCGCAGCTTTCGGCTTGGCACAACTCATCAAACGCCACCTCGTACCCCATTATCTGCTCAATGTTTTTACCCTCGCTTTCGTATTGACTGCCTTCGAGGTTTCAGATTTGATTATGCACGAATCCGGGCTACTCACAGTCGTCATCATGGGTATGGTACTGGGCAATATGGATATTCCCAACCTCAAAGAAATCCTTGACTTCAAGGAATCACTCACCGTTTTGCTCATCTCGATTCTCTTCATTCTGCTCTCTGCCAATATCGACATTGACCAACTCCGATTCCTCATGGACCCCCGTGCTTTGCTCATCTTTGCCATCGTAGTATTTGTCTTACGACCCATCGGAGTTTTTCTGAGTACAGGTGGTTCAAACCTTACTTTTCAAGAAAAATTATTTATCTCATGGATAGGTCCGCGTGGTATCGTTGCGGCGGGTATTGCTTCGCTTTTTGGTATTCGACTCGTCAAAGAAGGTGTAGCCGGGGCAGAATTTATTACGCCTTTAGTCTTCCTCATTGTATTGGGTACAGTACTCCTAAATGCAACTACGGCACGACTCGTAGCACGCCTGCTCGGCGTCACGCTCGACGATTCCAATGGCATCTTATTAGTCGGCGCAGGCAAAGGTTCACGACTGATAGCCAAATACTTGCAAAACAATGGAGAGCATGTAGTCATCGTCGATAACAACGCTCGCGAAATCAAAAAAGCCACCGACATGGACTTGGAAGGCATCGTAGAAAACGTCTTTTCAGACAACCTCGAAGACCGCTACGAATTGCTCGATATGGCATACCTCATCGCCCTCACCAGTAGCAACGAAGTCAACAGTGTAGCCTGTCAAAAATACAAAGAAAACTTTGGAGAAAAGGGTGCATATCGTTTCGTGACCAATTTTGAAATGAAAAATGACGAGATAAACATTCCGAAAAATGCCTTATTTAGCAAAGACTGTGATTTCGTCAAATTCAACAGCATAGTAAGCAATAGTGAGCAAGTCCATGAGTATATTATCAAGGATGAAATGCTCGATGTATCGTCCATACTAAAGATATTTACCGATGATAGATTACCATTATTTATACGCTCCGCAAAAACCGGTGTTATAAATATCATCCCGGCGCACCACGAAGAATTGCAAGCAGAAACAGGAGATGCCATTGCCTATTTAGGCAAATTATTGTGAGGTCGTGATTGGTGATTGGGCGGTTATTAGGGAAGAGGAAGAAAATAATCTACCCCAAATGAAGAAGTTATTTTTTTTATATGTTTGGCTAAATTTGACGCGCATAGCCGAGCTACGTAAGGAAGATTTAGTGAAAGAAATTAAATAAATTGTTCCAAAATGCGCCGTAATTTTTTCTTCTAAAGAATTCAAAAAATCGTTGCATAGCCATAGCTACGGAACTATTTTTTGTGTTTTTTAGAAGGGAAAAGAACAAGCATAATGGGGCAAGTTATTTATTTTCTTTCACTTAGGAAGATTTAGTGAAACATATAAGAAAAAGAACAATTCAGACGGGTAGATTATTTTTTTCCTCTTCCCTAATTAGGCTGACGAAAGCATAATTCGCTATTTATCAGCATAATAAAAATTTTAATAAAGTTAATTTAAAATAAAATGCAAATTAACGTAAATTATTTATAATGAGCGATTTACCTAATTACCCAGTTCCCTAATTACCCAATGTCTAAAGTCCAGTAATACGTACACACACCAAATCCCCCACTCAAAACATCTTTCAAACAAAGACCCTGCGACGAAAAAATTAACCGTTAATCATTAATAAATGAAATACATTGTTTCTGTTCTAATTACTATTTTTTGCTTCTCCTGTTCGGCTGACCAACGCAGTAAATTCACGCCAAAGCCCAATGCTATCGGCAAAGCCGGACAAATCCTTGTCGTAGCCGAAGGCGAGGTATGGAACAGCCTCCCCGGAGACGCATTCCGTGAGTACCTCAATGAGGAGTTTCCTGTTTTGCCAACGCCCGAATCGCGCTTTGATGTCAAGCATGTTGAGGGCATCAAATTCACGTCTTTGCGTAAAGAATGGCGCGTGATTATCTTCTTGGGCGACCTTTCGCAAACCTGCAAAACCACCAAAGAAATCACTCGCGCCATCGGCGAAAAAGGCGTAGAACGCGCCAATATGGAATTTGATTATAACACGACCTACCGTGAAAATATCTGGGCAGACGGGCAATTGATTATCTATATGTTCGCACCAAATAAAGCGCAATTATTGGAGAATATTCAAAAGCGCAGCAAAAGCGTAATTGCGAAAATAGAAGAAGCCGACTTCCGAAAAATACGTGCCAATACCTACCAATCGGGCATCAATCGAGATGTGGTAAAAAGCCTTCAGAAGAAATTTAATATCTCCCTCGACATTCCTGGCGGTTACCGTGAGGCGGTCTACGATTCCCTCAATAATGAAATTTGGATACGCCGCGAAACGGGGACGATTAGCAGCAATATCCTCATAAAAACGATGGATTATACCAATGAAACCCTCATCACCGAAGACAATATCATCGCGCTACGCGACAGCGTAGGCAAGCGTATGATTACGAGTGCCGCCGAAAATTCGTATATGGTGACGAATAAAACCCATATCCCCATCGAATTTGAAAAAACCAATATCCGCGACTTTTACGCACTCGAAGCACGAGGCTTATGGGATTTGGAAAACGACTTCATGGGCGGTCCGTTTTTGAGCTATATGGTCTATAATCCGAACAACCAAAAAGTCATTTATATGGATGGCTTCGTACACGCCCCCGGCGAAGACAAACGCTCACTCATGCAGCAATTGGAACTGATTATGCGGTCTTTGAAGTTTTAGGGTGATTGTTGGATTGTTAAATTGTTGGATTGTTTTTTTGCTTCGCAAAAATTGTTTATGAGGTATTTTGGTGTTATTCTAATTGTAATATTTTGCAGTTGCAAACAAAGAAATAAACCCTACGAGATACCATATTTAAAGGAATTTGCAACGCAATATACCTACGATGAATGGGAAAATTTGACGTATAAACTTCCCGAAAAATTCTGTTCAAAAGTCATCAATGCTTACGAGTTTCCAGCTCGCAGCAAAATATCCTAAAACTCACCTTGCATTTTGAAAATGCAAGGTGAGTTTTAGGACATTTTTTTAAAATTTATTTCCAGAGGTAAATTAGCGAACTAATTTATATGATAAATCGTTGTTCAAATTTACGTTTTCTTCAAATAAAAATAAAACACCATGTTGACAAAAGATTTCTTGCAACAAATCGCCGACCTTGACCTCGAAAAAAACCCACCGAATTATGATGAATTGATTGAAAACATGGAAGTCTTGGAAAAAGCCGCAAAGGGATTACATTTGACCAGTATTTTGGGCAAAGTAAGAAAAGCCATGCAAGAATACGAAGACCGCGACACCGACATCCACATCGTCAGTCATCCCAAATCTGGCACTACGCTCACGCAAATGCTTTTGTATCAAATGACTACGGATGGAAATATGGACTTTGGGCATCTTTATGATATTTCGCCGTGGTGCAGACATTGTGTAACACGCAACTTGTCTATGCCCGAATTGGAAGGACGCAGATTGCTCAAATCACACGAATCCTATCACGTCATGTCGCATATCAAAAACGGTAAGATTATTTTTGTGCTGAGAGACATGCTGGATGTGTTGCCCTCGGCTTATCAACAAACTAAAAATTATTATAATTATCAAGATGATTTTGAAAAATTTGTTGACCAGCGTATGAAACGATGGTTTGAATACAACACGCCCTGGCTCAAAAATGAAAAGGGCTTGGATATTTTGTATGTTCATTATGAAGACCTCACACATGACAAGCCAAATATCATCCAAAAAATCGCCGATTTTACCAATATCAAACTCACCGACGACATCATACAACGCACGCTCGAACGCACGTCATTTGAATTTATGAAAGCCCACGAAACCAAATTTGGCGAACAAATACCCAAGTGGAAAGTATACGATAAATTTATCAGAAACGGTAAAGTCGGAAAAGGCAAGCAAGATTTTACAGGAACGCAACTCACTGATTATCAAAAGTTAGCCGATGGATTTATGCGCGATAATGAACAGACTAAGCGATATTTTGCCAATAGACTTTATTCAAACAAAAAATAAATCGCTAATAATACCATCAGACAAAAACTTTCCTTCATCGCTTAGTCGAAAAATATTTCCCTCTTGCAGTATTATTTTTTTATTCAAATAAGGCAGAACAAGCCGTAAAAAATGCTGCTCGAATGTCGCGCCAAACGCTTGTATTTTTGTCAAATCGCAGCCCCATTTTGTCCGAAATCCGGTCATCAGATATTCGTTAAAACGGTCTTTTTCAGAAAGCAGTTCTATTTCTTGTAGCAGCCTTCCTGCTTGAATTTCGCTCATATATCGTGCGTTATTGGCGACATTCCAGGCACGTGATTTTCCATCAAACGAATGTGCCGCCGGACCAATACCCAAATACGATTGACCTTGCCAATACGCTGTATTGTGCCGACTATAATCACCTGATTTACAGAAATTTGAAATCTCATAATGCTCATAATCATACGCCTTCATTTCGCTGACTAAAATATCAAATTGTTGTGCCGCTTGCGCGTCATCTACGGGTGTCGTTTTCCCTTTTTTGATAAAATGTGCCAATGCGGTATCCGCTTCGACCGTCAGTGCATAGCACGAAATATGCGGAATTTGCAAATCAAAAAGCGTATGCAAATTTGTGCGCCACTGTACATCGCTCATCCCCGGCGTACCGTAAATAAGGTCGGCGGTCAGGTTCGTAAATCCGGCTTCGAGCGCATTGGATATACAGACTGCTGCTTCGTGCGCATTATGGGCGCGATTCATGTAGCGCAAATCGGTTTCTGAAAAAGATTGTATACCAATAGAAAGGCGATTGATGGGCGTGTTGCGGAGTTCGGCGAACTTGTCGGGCGTGAGGTCGTCGGGATTGGCTTCGAGGCTGATTTCCGCCTTAGCGTCGATGTCAAATGTGGCATTCAACGCGACAAATATAGCGTCTAATTCGCTCGCAGTCAGTAGCGAAGGTGTGCCGCCACCAAAATAAACGGTATTTATTTTGGTGTGCTTGCAAGTCTCTTTTCGCAATTCAATTTCCCGAATAATAGCCGCCACCATATCGGTTTTATATTTCAACGAAGTTGAAAAATGAAAATTGCAATAGTGACAAGCCTGTTTGCAAAATGGTATGTGAATGTAAATGCCGGACAATTTCGTGATTCGTTTATTAGTTAATCCGTTTATTTCGTGTGATACACTAAAATAAATTCCGAATTTGAATTAAAAAGTGCTTTGTGTAAAGGTAGTTTTTTGAAAGGGTATTGTCAAATATGCCGGATATTGTGTTACGGATACGTATACATACACGTCTATACACAGTAAAAAAACGGTAGACGGTGGACGGATAAACTGCCGACTAAGGGATGAAAAAACAATAAACATTACATCTTGACTTGTTCTTTTTCCTTTATACTTCACCAAATTCTCCTTATCCCATACCGATAGCTATTGGTATCGGGACGTGTCAAATTTGGCTCGTGTAAAGAAAAAATAATCCCGATAGCTATCGGATTGGCGTCAGGTTTAGCATTTTTTAATGAATAAAACGTTGGTAATTAATTATTTACAAAAAAAAATGAAAAAGAAAGCACGATACATCTCCCCCTTTGGAGGGGGCTGGGGGGTGGACTCTTGACTGTTTTCCACCCCCCAACCCCCTCCAAAGGGGGAGATTAGTTCTCGTTCTAATTTCAATATTCTTTGTAAATATTTATTGATCAATAAAATACAAGTTAAGAATAACTAAACCTGACGCTAATCCGATAGCTATCGGGAGAAGAATGTAACGTTTATTATCTTTTCATCCCTAATAAATTAAAATATGAAAATAAACGTCAATACAGCCACTACAAAAGAACTCTGCGAACTCAAAGGCGTAGGACCTGCGCTTGCCAAGCGCATGGTTGCCTATCGTGAAGATGCGCCGTTCAAAAGAGGGAAAGACCTGATGAATGTAAAGGGTATTTCGGAAGAAACGCTGAAAGCATGGAAGGGGCAATTGACTTATGTGATACCCAAAGAAAAGGTAGAAAGAAAACCGCCCACCAAGCGCAAAACCAAAGCTAAAAGTACCACAAAAAAACCAAGAAGCCCAAAGAAAACGACCGCCAAAACTAAGCGAAAAAAATCATCGGAATACGATGGAGAACCGAGTTTGAAAGAAGTTTTAACGGGTTTGGTGGATAATGCCGTGACGAATTTTATACGGGATAGATTCGAGGATTTTGATAATTTTATAGAAAAAAATACAACACCGAAAAAGAAGGAAGCAAAGCCTTATATTCGCAAGCGAAAGGGGTTTATTCATCGAGACCATACAAAAGGAAGTACTAAAAAAACAGTTAAAAAATCAACAAAAATCAGTACTAAAATCCTCACGTTCAGTCAAATAAATAGTTTTGCGAAGCAACTCGAAATAGAACCAGCCACGATGCGAGCCGTCATTGAAGTAGAATCAAGCGGTGGTGGTTTTTTGCCCGATGGTCGTCCGAAAATTTTGTTTGAAGGGCATATATTTTGGAGCTTGGTGGAAGCGAAGGGCTTGAAACCACACCAATTGTGCAAAGGCAATGAGGACATCCTCTACCCGCGTTGGACGAAGAAATATTATCAAGGTGGCACAGCTGAGCACGACCGCCTCGAACGCGCCAAAGGCATCCACGAGGAAGCCGCTTTGTCGTCGGCATCGTGGGGCATGTTTCAGGTGATGGGCTTCAATTATTACGTGACGGATTACAAAAATGTCAGCGATTTTGCCGCCGCACAATACCTGTCCGAATTGGAACATCTCAAAGCTTTTGTCGGCTTCGTGGAGTCCAAAAAACTCGTCCCGCACCTCCGCAAACACGACTGGGCAAAATTTGCCGCAGGCTATAATGGCAAATCCTACAAAAAAAATAAATATGACGAAAAATTGGCTGCCGCCTATCAGAAATTTAAGCTAAAACCGTAGGAGAGAAGAGAGAAGAGAGGTGAGACGTGAGAATTTTTGTTCTCGTCTCTTATCTCTCTTTTCTTCTCTCACGTCTCTCTTCTCTCTCTTCTCTCGTCTCTCTTTTCTTCTCTCACGTCTCTCGTCTCTCTTCTCTCGTCTCTCACGTCTCTCTTCTCTCTTCTCTCTTCCAAGTATATTTTTTCTCTCAATAAAGCAGTCACTACGTTTGTATTCTTTATCTTTGACGAGAAATAGTTATTATATGAAACGATTATTCCTCTACATATCAATTGTGTTTTTATTTTCCGCTTGCGGAAGTAAAACGCCACTCCCCGAACAAGTATCGGAAACCAATCATACAGATGATACTCATAATGAGTCGAATACCCATCATGATGACGACCCTGACGATGAACCTGCTGCTTCCGATAATTCAGCCGAAACTTACGCTTTTCAGAAGGATAGATATACTTATAAAAATGGTCATATTGTACTGACTTGGAAAGAACTTGCAAAGGTGACTTTTGAAGAAGATTATAACGAAGATTTTGAAGAATATATCTTTAGACCCATTTTTAGCGATACGCTAAAAGCACTGAATGGCAAGAAGGTTATGGTCGAAGGTTTTGTGATTCCAATAGAAGAAACGGGCGATGAAACCTTCATCGTGCTTTCGGGTTTGCCCTACCTACAATGCTTTTTTTGCGGCGGCGCAGGACCTGAAACCGTGATAGATATTTTAACGAAAAATAAACTCAAAAAACGCCTAACGACAGACCAAAAAATCACCTTTAAAGGCAAACTTAGACTCAATGCCGACGACTTGGATTATTTGAATTATATTTTGGATGATGCGGAATTGGTGAATTAAGACTCTCGGAAAATCATACTCAAATGGAACTGAATATTAACTTTTTTAAAGTACCCAAAGATGTTTTATGGAAACTAGTTATTGAGGGAGAAACAGAGCCGTGCTTGCGTTTCTTTTTTCCGAAAATGGCAGCCCAAATTGATTTTTCAAAAGGCGTCAAATTTCTCGGACAGGAGTTGTTCAAACTTTCGCCCGAAGTAAAAAACAGTGCTAAAAATAGGCAGGTCGATAAACTCATTCAGGTTACTATGAAAACGGGTGAAGTCCGTTGGCTGCTCATTCACATAGAAGTGCAAGGATATGTGGATAAGGAGTTTACAAAGCGGATGTTTGAGTATTTTTACCGTATTCTCGAAAAATATCAAATACCCGTTACAGCACTCGCTATTTTTACGGATGATGACCCAAATTTTCACCCTACCGAACACAAAATCTCCTGCTGGGGTACAGAAATGACCTATCGGTTCAATACCTACAAAGTAGCAGAAAAAACATTGGAAGACTTTCAAGATAAGGGTAATATTTTTTCAATTATCATGGAGACAGCATGGTATAATTTAAAGAAAAACAAACCTAACGATACGGCTCTTTCTGACTTCAAACTCAAACTCATTCGCCGCTTTTTTGAGTTGGGCTACTCCAAAGAACGCATCCAAAAAATCTTGCTTTTTATCGGTTTTTATATTAACTTTGATGACAAATCGTTAATCCAAAATTTTGCAGAAAAAATGAATGAAGTAATTTACGAAAAAGAATTAACTATTAGTGATGTCATAGCAGAACAACTTGGTGACCAATTCAAAGAATTTTATAGAAAGGAAATTGAGCAGAAAGTTACCGAACAGCTTACACGAGAAGTCACTGAACAGGTTACTGAAGAAGTCACTGAACGGATTACACAACGTAATATCCTAAAGTTGAAAGAATACGGCTTTGCCCCTCAACAAATCGCCGAAATGCTCGAAATGCCTTTGGAAGAAGTTCAACGCCTACTCGAAATGTCTCAGGATTAATTCCTCCATAAATTGATATTTCACAAGCATTTTTCTATTTTTACCTTTTACTAAAGAAATCACTTCATTCAAAAAATGCTGCATAAAGGATACGGACTGGTACTGACAACTTTGGCTTTTGTTGCTTTTGCACTGACATTTATGGCAGTCAAGGTCGGCACTACCGATGTGAATGAAACCCAAAAAACAACTTCCAAAAACATAGTGAGTGCTACTCAATCATTTGATAAAGAAGCTGTTGGAGAGAAAGAAATCACTACAAGAGTAGATACCATAACAATAGAAAAAGTCGCAGCACCGCCCCCCCGCCCGAAAAATATCATCCTGATGATAGGTGACGGTATGGGCATTACGCACATCACCGCAGCGACGATTGCCAATAAGAATAAACTCCATCTCGAACGCCTTCCCGTCGTTGGTTTGATGAAAACCTTTTCGAATCAACTCATCACCGACAGTGCCGCAAGTGCTACCGCAATGGCAACCGGAAAAAAGACCTATAATGGCGCAATAGCCATGGATTCGAAGGGCAATAAACTCAAAACAATTGTTCAAATAGCCGAAGAAAAAGGGCTGGCAACGGGCATCGTTACTACTTCGTCGGTTACTCATGCCACGCCTGCCTCATTTTATGCGCACCAACCCAAACGTAGCCGTATCAATAGAGAAGTTGCTGCCGAGTTTATGACCCAAAAAATAGAAGTCTTGATGGGCGGTGGCAAGCGTTATTTCAAATCCGAACACCGCAAAGACAAACGAAACTTACTCAAAGAACTCGAAAAAAAAGGCTACACCGTAGTCGATAATGTGGATGAAGTGGGTGCAAAAGTTCCCCGAAAGATGGTCTGCCTGATAGCTGATATGCAGCCAAAAGGGTACACCAAACGCGGCGATTTTCTCCCGAAAGCTACCTACAAAGCCGCCAAAATACTGGATAGAGATAAAGACGGCTTTTTTTTGGTCATCGAAGGCGCACAAATCGACTGGGGAGGACACAGCCGCAATTCCAAATTTATCATTAATGAAATGCTCGACTTCGACCGTAGCGTAGGTAGGGCACTTGACTTTGCCGAAGCAGATGGCGAAACCCTCGTTATCGTCACCTCCGACCACGAAACGGGCGGTTATAGTATCAACGAAGGCAGTCTTAAAAAGGGCGAGGTCAGTGGCAAGTTTACAGACGATTACCATACTGCTACTATGGTTCCACTATATGCCTTCGGACCGGGCGCGGAAACATTTTCGGGTACGATAGATAATACCGACATCTTTTTCAAATCCTGCGAACTCCTTGATTTAGAGATACCTGCGAACATTCTTGCCAGCCGTGAAGTGGAAGTCGAAGCGACCACATCACTGGATAGCATGGACATCATGGAAGGACATGACACGGATTTCGGCACAGGATTCGGACGCAGATTTAATAAAGACAAGACGGGAGACAAGAGAAAAGAGAAGTAAGATGAACTTATCAGGCATAAAGTCATCTCTTATCGTATTTCTCACGTCTCTTTTCTCACGTCTCTTTTCTCCCATGTATTATTCAAAATTACTTTTATTTGGTGAATACACTGTCGTGAAAGGCTCACGCGCACTCGCTATGCCTTATGCGGAGTATAGTGCGAATTGGTCATTTGAGCATGGCGAAAAACAGCAAGAATCGAATCAAGCACTTGCGGCGTTTCAAGCGCATCTGATGGGGCGCGAAGATTTATTGTGTCGGTTGAATATGGACGCATTTGTAGAAGATTTAGTGCGAGGTTTGTGGTTGGATTCTGATATTCCTACGGGTTATGGTTTGGGAAGTTCGGGGAGTGTGTGTGCTGCTGTGTATGACCGTTATGGTTTGGATAAAATGAAAGGCGAAAATGCAGATGAATTGGCGCAGTTAAAAGCGATTTTTGCTCAGTTGGAAAGTTATTTTCATGGCGCGAGTTCTGGTGCCGACCCTTTGATTTGTTATCTCAATAAAGCCGTAATAATGAGTAAAAATGGGCTTCAAACGGTCGCCACGCCACATTTAAATGAAGGAAAAGGCGGCATATTTTTACTCAATACACATATCAGTCGTAGCACAGAACCACTCGTCAATTTATTTTTAGAGAAATGCAAAAACTCTGAATTTGAACGTAAAATAAGTACCGAACTCGCCGTTTATACGGATGAGTGTATTGATGGTTTTTTACTAAAAAACAAAAAAACATTTTCCGAAAACCTCCGAAAATTATCCGATTTCCAATACGAACATTTCCAAGAAATGATACCGGAAAAATATCGACAGATATGGATGGATGGTTTGACATCGGGCAACTATACGCTCAAACTATGCGGTGCAGGCGGCGGCGGTTTTATCTTAGGATTTACCGAAGATTTCAAACACGTTGATTTAATGATTAATGGTTAATTTTTTTGATTTTCGAGGTATGAAAACCGCGCATAGCCAAGCTACGCAAGGATTTTCATAACGCAGAAAAAGGGAAAAAGAAAAAGTCAAAATCTGCATTTATTGAAACCCTGTTCCTAATCATTAAATTAACTATCGTTTTTTGTTCCAATACTCTATCAATTCATTTATTTTTTTGAGTAGCCACTCTCGTGCTACGAGCAATAAATTGGGGTCTTCGATGTCATATTTTATCTTTTCCAAGACTTTTTGCGAAGGCGGGTTTATTTTATTAAAACGCATATTATAAATACGTTTCATGATTTTTAAATAATTGGTATACAGTTCTTTATTTCGGGCAGACATGGGCGCATATCGCAAATAAGACTGAAGGTTTTCGATGTCAGCTTTTAGGAGTTTACAATAATGTTTTTGTGTACTGATACTAAGCTCATAATAAATCTGGGTGCAAAGTAGGCGGAAATAAATACCGTAGTAAAACCCTTCGGGCGGACCGCCCATCTTTATCAAATAAACTTCGGCTTCTTCGTATTTTTCTTCTGCTACAAATAGAAAGGTATATGCCAAATGAGTAATAGGATATTCGATAGTAGGTCTATCGGGTCGTTTTTTTGGTGGCGGTAGGTCTTTATTATAAGTCTCAATAATATATTTTGCGGCAGAAACGTTCTTGATTTCAAGTGCAGCACGCACAGCGAGTATGAAATGGTCTTGTGAAATGTACTTGCCACCTTGCCAAATATTTTCGGAAAGCGTACGCTCGTAGACCAAAAACTTCTCTTTATTATATTCCAAATTTCCACGATTGATATGGAGATTGCAAAAATTGAGCAAAAAAGTGTATAAATACCGTAATTCGAAGTGCGAAAAATAATTATTTTGCTCCATCAATATACGCCGTAAGCGTGTATAATGTGTATCTACATCCTCACCGCGAAAGAGCATAAAAATCCGATAATAAGCATCCACAATGGGTACGTGCGTGTAATCGTTCGTAGCAAGATGCTCCAAAAGCTCCCTGGACATAGGGTAATTATACGTGCCAGGCATACTATGTTCGCGCGAGATAGCTGCGACATACAAGCGCAATTGCCCTGCGAGTGCATGATGTTGAAAATTGTCGATAGCCATTTGCATACCCACATTTTTTATATGGTCTAGGGTGAGTTGATACCGCAATCGGGTTTCCGAAAGCAAGTACTTATCGTGCATATATGTAGGCTCGCCTTCGGGACGTTCAGCTTGCTTTTTCTCGGCAATCCTGAGCAATTCCGGCACATACTTTCCCAAGTTACGCGATAAAAAAACCTCTGCCAATTGATATTTTTCGCGTACTGTATTTTCAGCTTGTTTTTCGTAAAGCAGGTACTTCTCCACCAATTTTGCCAAATCAGACATCGCATAGCGCAATTGTTGGTCTTGTTTACCGTCCAATTCTGCGCCACTTATTATATTATTTTCAGAGAAAACATGTTGGTAAAGCTGTGTACGATAGAGGCTCGGAAAATCAGGATGCCGCTTTTTTAAATAACTAAGCAAGTCCCTCACCTTCTCTTTTTTATTGAAAAATGGCGACGCGACAAACTCTGACAAGGCTTTCATTTCTCTGTTGCTAAGTGCCTTCAACAAGGCGATTAGTCTACTATCATTAATAGTTTTTTTTTTGTTCATGAGTGCTTATTTGTATTAAATACAGGTAAAAATAAGAATTTTATACAAACAAACACATGACAAATAGCTTTTTTTTAACATTTTTTTAATGGCTTGTTACTTAATTGTTAATAACTTAGGTAAATAAATAATTTTAATGTTAAATTTAAAAACCCGACAAAGCAGACTTTTATTCATCTTTTTTTTCTCGATTATACTGCTTAATTTGAACTTCTATACAGAAAATAGACCGCTTGGTTTTCGATTCAATTTAACTACTCAGTGAGGAAATCACGACCACAACGACTATGATTTTTACAAAAAACACCTCAAATAATTACGAAAATCATAGCAAAAACAACACACAAATGTTAATAATGAATTAGTGTGTTGCTTTTTTAGCACATTGACAATTAGTAATTTATAATAAAAATAAATTTTAATATGAATGAAAAACACTAAAAAATACTCGACAAGCGTCAAAAAACCTCAACATAAATACTGAATTATTATATCGTAATTTGCATTAAGAAAGAAATAGAATACTAAAAAAAACTAAAATCGCACTATTTTAATTGCCCCGATTAAACAAAAGCATTATGAGGACATCATTATTAATCCTTTTACGTTCACTTCTTAAAATTTGAGATTATGAGAAAAACAAAAAATTTACAACAGACTTTAAAGGCTTTATTATTAATCTGTATGTTATGCTTTCTGACAGCTACTCAAAGCCATGCTCAAAAGCAAAGCACGTCAGACCGCTTCCAAGCCCCGACTACACAAAAGGTAACATTCGATAGTACACCAAATTTGAGTGTTTGGAACTTCTTGCAATGGATGGGTATCGTTACAACAGATATGACTGTGACAAATGATACAAGAAAGACCAAAACTGCACAGTCAGCTGGTGACAGTCCAATTAATGCAAAAAAGCATGTTACAAGAGGCGGAAATATAAGTATCGCAACGACCGATATGTCTATCCGCAACGGAGGAAATTAAAACAAACAATTCCCTGTAACCGCAAGCAGTATACTCCCCCATTCTATGTTTCTCCAAAAAACAATATGGAACGTAATCGCAGAAAAATTCTGGCACCATGAAGCCTCCAGAAAAATATTAATGCCCTAAAAAGCCCCCAATAAGATTAGAGATAGCCGGGTGTAACGTATTCCCCACACGCAAATCACTCGGCTATTCTCTACTTTATCAAAATCAACTAACGGCAAAAGAGCCGCTATTAACAATAAAAATGTTGGTTTATTTCGTTTGTGTTTAGGCTGTATTCAATTTCGGATACAGCCTTTTTGTTTTAGAGTAAAGAGTGGAAGAGTAAAGTGTGTCAGGCAGAATACTGAACAGTCTCCTCTCACACTCTACACTCTACACTCTACACTCCTTCACAACAACTCTTCTATTTTCACCTTCATTGCTTCAAATTCTACGGGGTCGAAAAGGCGAGTTAGAAAGGCAATTTTTCCTTTTTTATCAATCACAATATTCCGTGTAACGCCGCTTTTTTTATCGGCAAATTGGGCAAAAATCTCTGCACCTGGGTCGAGTGCTATGGGGTAGGTGACCGCCATTTTTTCGATAAATTGCTGCACTTTTTCGAGTGGCTCGTCGCGGTCTACTCCTATGACAACCAAGTCTTTATCTTTGTGTGGCAGCCAGATTTCTTTTTCGATATGCGGCATCTCCTTCCGACATACACCGCACCAGCTTGCCGTAAATTGCAAGACCACGACTTTACCACGCAGTTTGCGGAGCGAAGTCTTTGTACCGTCTATTAAATCCATTTTTATATCCGGCACTTTATCACCAACTTGGACGATATAGCCGCGCTTGTCAGGTTCGGAAAATCTGCTAATATTGGTGGGCGTACAGGAAGCAATGCCCATAAGGAGGGGAAGTAAAACAAGTAATCTTCTCATCGTATATTTTGATTGTATGATTGTATGATTGCTGTTACGGACTTTTGCTTCGCAAAAACTACTCTCAAGAGGACTATAAACTTTCGCGGAGCGAAATGCCTCACAGTCATACAATTTAATAAGGGAAGACGAAAAAAATAATCTACCCGTCTGAATTGTTCTTTTTCGGTAGATTATTTTCTTCCTCTTCCCTAATCACAACAATTTCAATACTTCTTCTTTTCGTTTTTTCTCAATTTGGCTTCTTCAGTGTATTTACTAATTTTTTGTCGGATATTCCAGTGATGAATCGACTCCCCACCAATCAAAGCCAACAGCCCGACTCCGAAGGCAACTATGCGAAAATATTCTATGTAAGGTTGGTATTCAGCATGAAATCGTGCAACAAATATAAACTCAATCAGCACCAATAGTACACAAAACAAATAAATACTCGCTCCTGCCCCAATCAGTTGTTTTACATAAGCCGGACGCTCGCGTACCATACATCGTCGCAGTAGGTTGCGGTATGAGCGATGCTCCGGCGATAGTTTTATCAACTCACGCGCGATATGCGAAGCCGCTCGGTAATCATGCAAATAAAAATACGCTAAACCTTTCTGATACAGTGATTTACGATAAATATCTTCGCCTTGAACAAAGCGAATATTTTGAAAAATAGACAATTCTATTAGACAGTCAGCTACCTTTAAATAAGGTCTATGCCGACCAAGTTTGAACAAGGCATCGCCATAAGCCGACAGCAGATGATTTTGCTCATTGAAGTCCAATTCCTGAAAAGATACTTCATAGTGTTTGAAAAAACTCACAATATCAAAAGGTTGTTCCCTGTCCAATTTCTTGAACTTCTCAAATATAGGCGACCCCTTTTTATGTGTTTTTTTTATCATTGCTTGGACAGAAAATTTTGTATATAAATTCAAAAAAACAAGTGCCAGATTCTAATTTCTCAAACTCAAATTGAACCCTACTTCCTTTGTTACTTTTTATGCCCCTAATATACACACTTTTTTCAAGAAAGCAAATATTTTAACCCAATTTACTTATATTAATAAGTAATATTTAATGTAGAAATTAATCGAAAAATTACACCCGAATCCAAAGGATTTTGCGTATCTTTGACGTATTAAAATACAATCAAAATTAGAATCTGTCTTGCGCCAAAAGCGTATTTAAATTGAGTGTGTCACAAACCAGTGGTATTATAAAAGGTACGGTAGTACCGACACCGTTTGTAGCAAGGTTTAAAGAACAATCGATTAAGGTACGTAGTACCGACACCGTTAGCGCATACAAACGGTGTCGATGCTACGCATTTTGTCATTGAAATGTGTTACCACCGATTTGTGACGTACTCATTTAAATTTAGGCTGATTCTTCAACTTAAACTTGCTAAAATGGCACTTCAAAAAGGAGACAAAGCCCCCGATTTCACCCTATTCAATTCTGACAAAGGAGAAGTATCTCTGGGTGATCATAAAGGTAAAAATACGGTTTTATTGTTCTTTCCTCTCGCGTTTACAGGCGTGTGTACGACTGAGCTTTGCGCGATGAGAGATGACATTGCAAGCTATCAGAGTTTGGATGCGGAGATACTTGCTATTTCGGTAGATTCACTGTTCACACTCGAAAAATTTAAAGCTGAGCAAAACTTAAATTTCCCTTTATTGGCAGATTTTAACCGCACGGTATGTGCAGCGTATGGCGCACAATACGACGATTTTGTATTGGGAATGAAGGGCGTAGCAAAACGTTCGGCATTTGTCATTGATAAGGAAGGTGTCATCCAATATGCCGAAGTACTTGACAATGCGGGAGAATTACCCGACTTTGCAGCCGTAAAGGAAACTTTACAAGCTTTGAATTAGTTTAA
>Ga0209595_100028_pt1 | contig 73809 bp, 64 predicted proteins | sample Porto_4metaG_FD_187427 | JGI IMG/M metagenome (GOLD analysis project Ga0209595, IMG submission 187427) | Marine algal microbial communities from Porto, Portugal - Porto_4 metaG (SPAdes) (version 2) | ecosystem: Host-associated > Algae > Red algae > Unclassified | place: Portugal: Porto... | reverse complement strand
ACACGTTACTATATTTCAAGTTTAAAAAACAGTGCCGAGAACTTTCAATCTGATATTAGATCGCATTGGGCTATTGAAAATAAACTACACTGGACTTTAGATGTAGGATTTTCTGAGGATGCTTCAAGAAAAAGGGCTGGAAATGCTGCGCAGAACTACTCAATTATCTTAAAAATCGCTTTAAACTTGATGAAAAACGAAAAAACTGAAAAACAAGGAATTCAAGGAAAAAGACTCAAAGCTGCTTGGAATAATGAATATCTGTTAAAAATATTGAATGTTAAAGTATGATTTTGCCCTGGAAACTAGCGCATACAGGTATAGTTTAGGCTTAAACATACTTATATTATTTTTTCTTTACAAGGTGTTTTGCGCAAGATTCAGTATTTTAGAGATTATTACTATATACGTTATTTACTGAACTCGTTTAAACTTTTTTCAATTAGCTGCAAAATGATCATTTTCACTCACTTTTTATCATTTTTTTGTTCCGTAGGGATGCTATGCAACCGTAAAATGATTTCAATTGAGCAAAAAATCTCTATTTTTTGCTTCAATCAAAAAAGTTTAAACAAGTTCACTATGTAGAAGTCCATCATACAATCTATTTCATATTATTAATTTATAATCAGTTTTTAGAACACCTATGATTAACTTTTGCTTTTTAAGCATTAAGGTTTTATCTCAAAAACAGGTCATATTTGAAGGAAGTTTGATTAAATGTATAAATACAACACAAGAAATAACTATAAAGGACTTTTTATTGATAGGTAAGTGCTTACTACTGCGCATAAATACAGACGTTAAACTTTAGAGCGATTATAGGAATTTAATAATCAACGCGTTTGTCTCTTTTTAAAAAATACCTTTTTGATACCCTGTTGTAAGTGCAAAATAATTTGGAGTTTACTATACTATGGACGGTTAAAAATTACAATATTATTATAAATTACCTTAGTGAATTTAAAAATTGGGTATAAAGAGAGCATTTAGAAGATTGGTTGCTTTTGCTTTATGAGAAAAACCTAAGGTAAATACCTAAGTTTGGATGAAACCTTCTTATCCAATGGAGAGAACTTTATACTATTTAATAACTGAGCTAACAACAGAACCTTTAATAGCTCTTAATTCTTTACATTTTGTTTGGATAAAATTTAAAGAACTAAGAGCTTATTGAATATTAAAAGGCACGATGTTTATTCGTTAAATCTAATAAATATTTTTTGCTTATTTTTTTAGAATCTTCTGGATAAATGATGAGCCATTTACTGCTGTAATTTTTGCAAAATAAATCCCTTGTGCTAAATCAGATACAGTTATAGGCGAATCTTTTTCAAATTTAAGTGTGCGCACAATTTCTCCGCTAGTTGAATGCAATGTAACAGTGGGGGTAATATTTTTAACTGTTTTTAGCAAAAGTTGAGATTTTACAGGATTTGGATATAAGTAGGAGATCTTTTGAAATTCATTTTCTGTAAGATTTAAAGTAGCATTATTCAAAACCAATTCTTCTAATTCTCCTACATATTTAAAGGCTAAAATCGCTCCAGGATTTTCTAAATCTGCTGTATTTCCTCCTGATGGTCCTGAGGTTGATCCCTTGCTGTCTGTGGCTATATAAAATGTAATTCCATCATTAGATATTGCAATATCACGATACCTGTTTTGTGTATCCCAAAGCTCTTCACTATCTTCAATTATTTCTTTACCGTTCCCTGACAATTTAGTTCTATACACACGCCCATTTTTCAAACTTACATTAAGCAAGGAATTACCCCATTCAGGAATGGTTGATGTGTAATTATCACTTTCATAAAGATCAATACTAGATGGCGCTATACTTGGCCAGCATATAAAGTTTGAAGATCCGCAACCATTAGGAGGATTATTAAAATCATAATCATCATCAACTGTATAAAATGTTCGAATAGGGGCTGTAAAGTCTGGGTGATTCCAGCTAAATTCACTTTCGCCTTCGCCTAAAGGACATCGAAAATCACTATATTCTGTACTCTCACAATTTGAAACTGAAGCCCATCTACAATATCTGTAATTTTTACCATCACGATACCCTGCAACATGAGGCCAGCCATAATTTTTACCACCAATTAAAATATTAATTTCGTCATCCGTTTTTGGACCATGTTCATTACTGTATAATATTCCTTCATTATTAAAAACAATACCCTGAGCATTGCGATGTCCATATGTAAATATATGTGATCTAACTCCGTTAAGCTCTGGATTATCAGTCGGAATTGAGCCGTCTAAATTAATTCTTAATACTTTACCTTTATAAAGTGAATAATCCATATTTGCTACATCGCTACTAGATGGCAAAAGTTGAGATGCAATGGGTTGACATTTGCTATTAAATTGATTTGCTCCCAAATCACCTATAGTATAATACAACTTATTATCTGGACCAAATTTTAATCTCCCCGAATTATGATCACTATTAGCAGATAATCCATTAATTAAAATTTGAGGAGTTGTTAGTAAATCGTTACTTTTATCGTAGGTATATCTTACTATTCTAGCCTTAATACCTGATGCAGATCCATTTGTAGAGTAGGTGTAAGCTAAATATATAAAATCTTCATTTGTATCTTTTAATAAATTAGGATGTAGTGCCATCCCCAGTAATCCATCTTGCCTTGAGAAAGATGCAGGATTAAAAAACACCTCATTAATTTGAACTAGTGTTTTTTTATTACCATTTATAGGGTTTACGGCAGTTACACGTTTCCCTTGTCGCTCGGTTGTCCATATTCGTCCATCAGGACCAAAGGTTATTTCCCACGGATAGTCTAAACCTGTTGTTAAAATAGATTTTTCGAACTGAGCATATGTACTAATTTGACTAGCAAGTAGTACTATTGTAATTTGCAAAAAAATAAGAATAAATTTCATTTTTTCCTTCAAATTTATAAAAATTTTCTCGCTCACATATTGTTAATGCTTAAGATTTTTTTAGCCTGAATTCGATTAAAAATAACTAATTGATTTGTTGATAAATTCTTATTCTGAATTTTTAGACAGAAAACTATATAAAATAAGTTACAAGTTTGTATTTACCAAGAAGTTACCTAGGTTTTTATATTTAGAAGATTCAATCTGACAGATGTTTTTGAGTTCGATTTACTGCCTCAATTACCGATTGTTTTCTAAGTGGTTTATCCTTGATACTGCCACGCGGAGTAACTACTTTTGTAGGTGCAATTTTATATAGCCTCTCAAATCAGCAAGTATTACATTGTAATAATTGATTTCCTTTTGTTAGTTTTCAAAGTAACATAATCGTACCATTTTTCCAGTTTTCAACTGCTCTAATTTGCCTAGAAAGTTCTGCATAACGTTGGGTTCTTATATAAAATAATTTACTATTTTTTTTTGCTACCACATCAATAATCGCTTTCTAAAAGAACCAAAGTCCATTCGGTTTCTGATTATTTTTATATTCTTTGTTTTTTAGTAAACAATAAGTCTTTTTTAGGGTATCGGCTTGCTTGTATTTTACGTTGTTGTTTCCGTTTCTATTTTCAATATGAATAAATGTGTTTTCCAATAGTAAAAACTCAGGGAAATAGCCTCTTTTCATTTTATAACTCTTCTTTGAGTCGTATTTTTCACATGGAATAAATTGGTGATCAAAAAACTTCTTTTTTATGGGCTAAATTTTTAAAACACGACTAACGGTATCGGGTGAGAAAACTTTTAAATTTGGGATTTGAAGCAAATCAAATTTTAAATGTTTCCCAATATCTTCGGCACAATCTCCTCCTGCTAAAAATAGCATTCAAAGTTTTTTGGTTCTTCGCCAAAAAGTATGGTTTAAGAAAAAAGGTGATTTTATTTAATATAATCTACCCCATTAAGTAGTTTTAAATTAAGGCTTTTATGAGATAAATGACTCTTTCATAAAATTTTGTTTTTTTGTAAAACCTTTAATCCACAACTTTTGGCGAAGAACCAGTTTTTTTAATACATCAAAATAACTAAATGCTGATTATAAGAATCTCTTCCCTAGGTGTTTTTCTATCAATGCAGAAAATTTTAGCAAGTTAAATATCCCAATTTGATAAATCAGCTATTTTTTTTAACTAAAATTCCAGTATTTCTATTTTTACGAGCACTAGCAACAATTACAACAACTTTTAAGGTATTCGGATTTCAGAAACCAATTTAACCAGTTGTTCAAAACTCACAGCACTTTGCTCTCCAGATTCCATATTTTTTAAGGTATAAGTATTATTTTTTGCTTCATCAGTACCTGCTAATACAACAAATGGAAATGCTCTTTTATTGGCATAATTCATTTGTTTTTTCATTTTGGCAGGATCAGGATATAGCTCGGCAGAAATACCTTGACTTCTTAATTTCTGAATTGTTTGATAGCAATATAAAGCTTCTTCATTTCCAAAATTAATAAAGAATACTTTAGTAGTTTCAGTTATTTTGGTAGGGAAAAGGTTGAGCTCATCCAAAACCAAATAAATTCGATCTAAACCAAAAGAAACACCAACACCACTTACATTTTTTAAACCAAAAACACCTGTTAAATCGTCGTAACGCCCTCCACCTCCAATGGAACCTAGCTTTACTTTTTTGGGAGCACTTACTTCAAAAATAGCTCCTGTATAATAATTTAGTCCACGGGCCAAGGTAACATCTAGGTCTAAAGTTGCTGTTTGTAACCCTAAGTTTTCGATAGTTGTAATTATAAAAGACAATTCTTCAACCCCTTTTAATCCTTCTTCTGAATTAGAAAGCAACTTTTTAAGTTGTGCTAATTTCTCGGAAAAAGAACCTGAAAATGCAAATAAAGATTGAATTTTAGTAATAGCTTCCTCTGAAATTCCTTTACCAATCATTTCTTTTTTTACACCTTCTTCACCAATTTTATCTAATTTATCAAGAGCAACGGTAAAATCAATTAATTTGTCTTTGGCACCAATTACTTCTGCGATCCCTGAAAGGATTTTACGGTTATTCATTTTAATAGTCACTCCGTTTATACTCAAATCGGTAAAAACACCATCATATAATTGTATAAATTCAATCTCCTGCCATAAAGAATCACTTCCTACTACATCAGCATCACATTGAAAAAACTCGCGATAGCGCCCTTTTTGAGGACGATCGGCTCTCCATACGGGTTGAATTTGAAAACGCTTGAAAGGAAATTCAATTTCGTTTTGGTGTTGTACTACATAGCGAGCAAAAGGTACTGTTAAATCGTAACGGAGTGCTTTTTCGCTAATTTTAGCAGTAAGTTGTTGACTGTCTCTTTCTTTTAAAAAAATCTCTTCTGCTTTTTTGAGATAATCGCCACTATTTAAAATTTTAAAAATCAAACGATCTCCTTCTTCTCCATACTTTCCCATCAAAGTACTGCTGTTTTCAAAACTTGGTGTTTCAATAGGATTGAAGCCATAGTTTTTAAAGTGCTTGCGAATCGTATTCATAATATATGTACGTTTTGCAACTTCAGCAGGAGAAAAATCACGAGTTCCTTTAGGCAAAGAAGGTTTTTGAAACATTTTTTAAATTTAAAATTCTTATTTTAAGAGCTGGCAAATATAATATATAGGACTTATAAGGTTGGAGGAAAATTATAAAATACACAAATCTTCTGTTGTTTTAAGTATTCTCTTTTCTATTAGAATATTTTTTAACACGAAAATTTTATTTATAAAGTATTTTTCTTTTTTTATTAAAACTCTAACTTCTTCTTACGCAACTCAAAATTTTGTCCTAAATATACTTTACGTACCATTTCATCGGCTGCTAATTCTTCAGGAACTCCAGACTTTAGAATACTTCCTTCAAACATTAAATAGGTTTTATCTGTAATCGCTAAAGTTTCCTGAACGTTGTGATCAGTAATAAGAATACCAATATTTTTATTTTTTAAACGCGCCACAATGCGCTGAATATCTTCTACAGCAACAGGATCAACACCGGCAAAAGGTTCATCCAATAATATGAAATTGGGGCTAGTTGCCAAAGAACGGGCAATTTCAGTACGTCGGCGCTCACCACCACTTAATAAGTCACCACGACTTTTACGAATATGCCCTAAACTAAATTCGTCAATCAGTTCATCCATTTTATGAAGCTGTTCCTTTTTAGAAAGCTTTGTAAGTTGTAATACGCTTAAAATATTGTCTTCAATACTTAATTTTCTAAAAACTGACGCTTCTTGTGCTAAATATCCGATTCCATTTTGTGCTCGTTTGTACATTGGATAATCGGTAATATTGGTATTATCCAAATATATGTTTCCTCCATTAGGTTTTACAAAACCTACAATCATATAGAAGGAAGTAGTTTTACCAGCTCCGTTAGGACCTAAAAGCCCAACGATTTCCCCTTGATTTACTTCTAAAGAAATTCCTTTTACTACTTTACGTCCTTTGTAGGACTTCATTAGGTTGTCTGCATGTAATTTCATACTTTTTATTTGTGTAAAGTTACTTTTAAATTCGCTTCTTTCCGTAGCACTGCTTTTGATATAAAAATACTTATTTCATAAAGTATAAGTACGGGAATAGTAACAATTACTTGACTAGCAATATCTGGAGGTGTAATTACAGCAGCAATTATTAGTACCCCAACTAAAGCAAACTTTCGATACGTTCGTAAAATATCCGGGGTAACTATACCTACTTTGGTAAGAAAAAAGATAATTATAGGAAGTTCAAAAATAAAACCACTTGCTAAAACCGAAGAACGTATTAGCGCAGTGTAGCTAGCTAAATCAAATTCATTTAATACTTCGGCGCTCACAGTATAGCTTCCTAAAAAATTAATAGATAGCGGAGCAATCACATAATACCCAAATAATACACCAAGAAAAAATAAAAATGAGGAGATGAAAATAAACCCTTTAGCGGTTTTTTGTTCATTCTCGTGCATTGCAGGTTTAATAAATTTCCAAAATTCAAAAATTACATAAGGAAAAGAAATGATAAAACCTGCAGTAATAGCAGTCCATATATGTGCCGAGAATTGACCAGCCATCGTACGACTTTGTATGATAAATGGTAGTTTTTCTAAACAAAAGCCATCTTGCATTCCAAAAGTGCTAGAAATTTTACAAAGTATACGGTAGGTAAAAAAATCTACTTTTTTAGGGCCAAATAAGATGGTGTCAAAAATGAATCCTTTGGCAATGAAAGCAGCAAATCCAGCTATAATTATAGCTAATGTCGATCTAATTAGGTGCCAGCGTAAAGCTTCTAAATGACTTAAAAAAGACATGTTAGGATTAGAATTTTCAGTAGTTAAACTCATATATTAAAAATATCTACGATGACTTTGTATTGAAATTTGTGTAAAAATAAAACATAATGTAATTTCGAGGTGTATAATAAGTAATCAATATTTATTATAACGAAAATTATTTTTTAAACTTACACAAGCAATAATAAATAGCTTTTTTTAGTTAGGATAAGTTTTATTATATTGTACAACCGTATGTAGATACTAATTTTTTAGTGTAGTGGATAAAAACGAATTACAAAAACAGCTCAAAAAGTATTTTGGATTTAGTCAATTTAGAGGATTACAGGAACAAGTAATCAAAGAGGTGCTAAAAAAGAACGACACTTTTGTTATTATGCCTACAGGAGGTGGTAAATCCTTGTGTTATCAGCTTCCTGCATTAATGTCAGAAGGAACAGCTATTGTTGTTTCTCCTTTAATTGCTTTAATGAAGAACCAAGTTGATGCAATACGGAGTATTTCTTCAGAAGAAGGAATAGCACATGTATTAAATTCTTCTTTAAATAAATCCGAAATTGCAAAAGTCAAAGCAGATATTGACTCAGGGATTACTAAATTACTTTATGTAGCTCCAGAATCTTTAGTTAAAGAAGAGTATGCTAGTTTTTTAGCAACACAAACAATTTCGTTCCTTGCCATTGATGAAGCCCATTGTATAAGCGAATGGGGACATGATTTTAGGCCAGAATATCGAAATCTAAGAAAAATAATAGGAACTATCGGCGATAAGATTCCAATTATAGGTTTAACAGCCACAGCTACTCCTAAAGTACAAGAGGATATTTTGAAAAATCTGGGAATTTCAGGGGCCAATACTTTTAAGGCATCTTTTAATAGACCAAATTTATTTTATGAAGTTCGCCCTAAAACGGCTAATGTAGAAATGGATATTATTCGTTTTGTAAAACAAAATGACGGAAAAAGTGGTATAATTTATTGTTTGAGTAGGAAGCGAGTAGAAGAATTAGCACAAGCACTACAGGTTAATGGTATTAAAGCAGTTCCTTATCATGCTGGTTTAGATGCTAAAAAAAGAGTAAAGCATCAAGATATGTTTTTGATGGAAGAAACAGATGTGGTAGTTGCTACAATTGCTTTTGGAATGGGAATAGATAAGCCAGATGTTCGTTTTGTGATTCATCATGATATTCCAAAAAGTATTGAGAGTTATTATCAAGAAACAGGTAGAGCAGGTAGAGATGGTGGAGAGGGTCACTGTTTAGCTTACTATGCCTATAAAGATATAGAAAAGCTAGAAAAATTTATGAGTGGAAAACCTGTCGCAGAACAGGAAATAGGAATGGCACTACTTCATGAGGTAGTTGCTTTTGCCGAAACTTCCATATCTAGGAGAAAATTTATTTTACATTATTTTGGAGAAGCATTTGATTCGTCTACTGGTGATGGCGGCGATATGGACGACAACGTTCGTAATCCTAAAAGTAAGGTAGAGGCAAAAACTGAAGTCTTACAATTATTACTTGTTGTAAAAAAAACAGACGGAATATATAAGTCTAAAGAGGTTGTTAATACTCTAATAGGAAAAGATAACGCATTAATAATTTCTCATAAAACACATACACAACCATTTTTTGCGAGCGGTAAAAAACAAGATACACGATACTGGATGGCACTGATTCGCCAAGTAATTGTTTCTGGTTTATTAAAAAAAGATATTGAAACTTATGGTGTTTTAAAAATAACAGAAAAAGGAAAAGCTTTTTTAAATAGCCCGGAAAGTTACATGATGACGGAAGATCATAGTTTTGATGAAAGTAACGATCCAATGGCAGTCAAATTTGGAAGCGTAAGTACGGATGAAACACTTTTAAAGCTATTGAAAGAGCTTCGAAAAAAAGTAGGAAAAAAATTATCGGTACCCCCGTTTGTAGTTTTTCAAGATCCTTCGTTAGAGGACATGACTTTAAAATACCCAATAACTGTTGAAGAGTTATTTAATGTTCATGGTGTTGGTGAAGGAAAAGCGAAAAAATACGGTAAAGATTTTGTGGCTTTAATTGCTAAATATGTAGAAGAAAATGAAATTGTTAGACCAGATGATTTTGTAGTAAAATCTACAGGTGCAAATAGTGCTATAAAACTATATATAATTCAGAGTATAGATAGAAAACTTCCGTTGACGGATATTGCTGGAGCTAAAGGCAAAAGTATGGATGATTTTATTTCTGAAATGGAAGCTATTGTAAATAGCGGGACAAAATTAAATATTGGGTATTGGATTGATGATCATTTAGATGAAGATCAACAAGAAGAAATTCATGATTACTTTTTAGAGTCTGAAACAGATAATATAGAAAAGGCAATGGAGGAGTTTGACGGAGATTATGAAGAAGAAGAACTTCGATTATATCGTATCAAATTTATTTCGGAAGTAGCAAACTAATTTTATATTAGGTAAGTGCAAATGCAAATTGCTTAGAGTCTGGAAATATAATTTTTATTTGCAAAATATTTTATTGCAAATTGAAATTACCTTTCTTAAAAGTTGTTTCTTAATCAATTAGAAAACAAAATCTTCTTTTTCTTGTAAGACCAGATTTTTAATAGTGCATACATCAGTGTATGGATAATTAATTAAAAATTCAGTTGCTTGAATCATTTTGCGCTTTAAAATCTCTTCAAATTCAGGATGTCCTGAATAAATCATCTCCAAATTAACAGCTATAAATGCTATATTCTTTGCGTTTTTTTCTATTGAAATGTAGTTATAGTATTTTGAAATTAATTTATCTTCAATACTATATTTATCTCGATATACATTTAAAATAAAAGCTGCTGTCTTACCAAGTTGTTTCATTATAATAATTTTATTGAACATTTAAAAATCTACTATACTACAAGGATAGTCAAAATTAATTTATTGATCATTTCAAAGTGTGTTAATTTTAACGTAAACGGCTTATTTTTAGTAGCTTTATGCTTTTTCTAATTGAATTGTAACAATTTTTTAATAATTATTAAAAATAAAGTATTTATAGATTTATGTATATCAAATAGTATTCCAAAATTAATTACAAAAAAAAGCCCTAATTGAACTAAGGCTTTTTGGTGATTTTATTGGTTTTTTCAAAAACTATATTTTTTTACATAGAAATTGAAGCTTTTTGTTTTTCGACTTTAAATTCTAAATTTCCAGGTATTGAAAAAGAAATTTTATTGTCTAATGTATTTGTATTCACATCATCGGTTACTAAATATTTATTGGTATTGTAAAAATTTATTAATCCCTCATAATCCATAGAAACGGGTATAGTCTCAGAACCCAAATAATCAATAGATTTACCTATAACCTTCGTTTTTATTCCTAATAACGATAGTATTCGTAATAATTTGCTGTCACATTCTGCAAAGGCAACATTACTCTCATCATTACAGATCGGTGTAATTGCACAAACCATTAATTTTTTAAATAAGTTAATATCTCTAACATCCTTTTTAATAGCAAACCTACCTATGTGATAAATATTATTGGCTTTAGTGGTACTGGATACTAATGAAGGGTTGATTCCAAAGATTTTTTCAATTGGTAAAGTATCTATATAATTCCAATGTAAAACCCTAATAGATCCTTTGATAAAACCTAATGGATCTTTAGCTACAAATATTTGCGAATTTTTATAAAAACTAGATTCTTCGTTATAAATAGAGTGGACATCATCTTCGTATTCTTGTGAAGAAAAATTACCAGTATGATGTTTGAAATTTTCTGATACTACAAATTTAGATAAGTCTAGGATTTGATTGGCGTTAAGTTTTTGTAAATAATTCTTTGAGGGTATCATAGTTAAATAGTTTATCTCAAATCTATCTTTCATTTAGGTATTTTGTATTAAACTAAAGTGTAGTTATTACTGTTTATCAGGAAAAAACCATATATTTAGAATACAATAATCTTATTAAATGTCGGATATAGATCGTTTTTTTTTCAATCGAAATACAGTTAAAGAGCTGTCTGGAAATGAGTTATCTCAAGTAACGAATTATTTGGAGCCTATAAAAGCATTTTCAAGAACAACATATAAAAGTATTTATGTAATTGATTATAAGGAGAAAGGCTTTGAATATGTATCAGATAATCCCTTGTTTTTGTGTGGTCATACAGCGGCAGAGGTAAAAGATATGGGATATGCTTTTTATTTTAAACACGTAATTCCATCAGATTTAGATTTGCTTTTAAAGATTAATCAAGTAGGTTTTGAATTTTATGACAATATACCTTTAGCAGATCGTAAAAATTATACTATTTCTTATGATTTTAATTTAAAAAATCAAGAGGGGAAAACAATTTTAATAAATCAAAAACTTACGCCATTGTTTTTAGCTAACGATGGTAAAATATGGAAAGCGATATGTATGATTTCTCTTTCGACAGAAAAAAATTCGGGAAATATCAAGATTTATAAAAAAGGGGATAGTAAGATTTTTAAATATAATTTAGACGGCGACTATTGGGTTACAAGCGAAAAAATATTACTTTCTGATCGAGAAAAAGAAATACTTAGGTTTTCGACTAGAGGTTATACTATTAACGAAATAGCTGAAGCTATTTTTGTTTCTCCTGACACAGTAAAATTTCATCGAAAAAAAATATTTGATAAACTTGAAGTGGTCAATATTTCCGAAGCTATTGTATGTGCTGTTAATAATAAATTGATTTAATCGTTCATTAAGGTAGATAAATAAAATTCAGGAAATTCCTTAATTTTTTTATCAGTAGCAATATTATAAAGTATGTGTGTACACATTGCAGCTACCATCCAAGAGGCTACTGAAAGTTGAGGTGGAGATAATTGCCCTCCTTCATTTTTATATTTCTCAATTATATCGTCTATCCAATCGTGTGGAGTTCCCCAAAATTTTAAATAACTTGAAGCGTATTCAACCATGTTAATTTCACTAAACTTCTCGTTAGGTTTTTCTATTGAATTTATAGGTAATCCTTTAGGGGAAATAATGGTTACTAATCCTCCCCATCCTAAATTATATGGATGTAGGACATGGATGTTTTGTTGTTGACAAACTTTATCAAATAACAATGGAATGTCAGAATCTTCACTAAAATCAAGAGCATTTATAGCTACTTTACTTCCAGATACTAAGGATTCAATATTTTCTTCAGTTAAATAACAATTGTGAATAGTGATTTTAGCATTAGAATTTATAGACTCTAATCGATTTTTTATAGCTTCAGCTTTATCTACAGAAAGATCGTTTTCGGAGTAGTTTTGTCGATTTAGATTGGAAAGTTCAACATGGTCACCGTCTACTATAGTGATATTTTCAAATCCTAATCTTAATGCACATTCAGCAATAACGCTGCCTATTCCACTACCACCTAATATTATTGGATAATCTTTTATTATTTCTTGCTCAATATCTGTAAGGTAAATTCTATTTCTTTTATATCGAGTAATCATAATCTGCTGTTTTTATGCAAAAATAAAATTGATTTATCTTTTATTAGTTACCCGAAAGAGTAGTTTTCCGATAAGAAGTATACTTTAGTAGTAGTTAACTCTATTTTATCCGTTTTGCATTTTTACTAAAATTTATCAGCTCAGAAATTCTGAAAAAATTTTGTGTCGAGAACCAAATTTTAGTAATCTAAAAGTGGTTTTAGATACTGTTTTCTGTTGAAATCGAACTGAAGCTTTTCAATTATCAAAATATTAAAATGCACAGCAGATTTTATTTTATTAATTTTTATTGAAGCATCAGTTCTAATAAAGAACTCGTTTAAACTTTTTTCAATTGGCTACAAAATGATCTTTTTCACTCACTTTTTATCATTTTTTTGTTCCGTAGCGATTCTATGCAACCATAAAATGATTTCAATTGAGCAAAAAATCTCTATTTTTCGCTTCAATCAAAAAAGTTTAAATGAGTTCAAAATGTGGATAAAACTAAAGACCATATAATTTTAAAAAATATATATGGTCTTATTGTAGTTTAGTTATAACATTAATAAATGTAGTAAATTCAACATTATATAGTTATGGTTTTTTATATAATCTCTCTAAGGTTTAATTTTTATTAATTAGGTGTCTCTTTTAGTTTGTTAAAGTATCTGTTTCGGTCAAGTATTTTCGATATTCGTTAAGAGAGTTTAATTTTTTTTTCTCAAAAATTCTTTCAATTTTTAACTTGGTAAAAAAACTAAAATAATCAACCAAAGGAATAAAATCTCGATGTCCCATACCGTCAATAATCACCAATTTTATAGAGGTGTTACTTATTACTTTGCAGCATATATTCCGTGCATATAAATCTCTAGCAACAACCTTATATTCAATCATCATTTTTTTTAATCGATCTAATTCTTGTGTTAATAAATCATCAGAAAAAGGAGCATTCTTCATTTTTAAATAATCACATAAAGTCAAGGATATTTCATTCGTGGGGATATCTCTTATCAAATCAAAAATATAACCATTACCTAAATTTGTATTTACTGTACCATAATATTTTGAGTAAAATGGATAAGCATATTTTTTGTGTTTTTTTTTTAATTTTTCATAATAATCGATTTCATGGATATTACGAGAACCGCTTGAGGGATTATATTTAACAATTTTAATACATAAGTTTTTGTGTTCAGGATGCTTGTAACATTTTTGTGTATGACCTTCAGCTATGTAATGTTCCTCGTCTAATACTATCATAGGATGTTTTGAGAACAAATTTAAATAGTTTTATTCTTAACTATTATCCCGAAAAAAATAAAAAAGTCCTCAAATGAATTTATGAATATTTCAAAAAAAGAAGAGGGGCTAAGAAAGATGAAATTTAATGATAGAAACAGAAATACAGATGAAGCTTACTTAAATAGCTTTTAGAAGTAATATTATGGTAAATACTATTTTTAGATTGTGTAAGAATTTAGTAAGAGTAAATCAAAGCTATAAATTACAAATATGTAGCTCTTTTATAAAAACCTGTAACCAACGTGAATACCCCAGCGTAAAAAGAAATCAGGAGCCCCATCTTTTACACTAAAATTACGTCCAACTCCAGCTCCAACATCAATACTAAATCCACTACTAGCAAGCCATTTGAGTCCGCCGCCAAAACCTAATCCAAAATCACTATAATTATTTATGACTTTTGCGTCATTAACTATTATGGCTTCTCTTTTACCATTTGAGTATTGACCAAAAGCCTCGATATAAAATCCTTTTTGACCAAAATCCATATTATTAAAAAAATATTGTCGCACATATGGGGTTAGGGCAAAACGTTTAAAATCATCTTCAGGTTGATCTACTCTAAAAAAAGATGATAAACCGATTCCAATACCATCACTTAAGGAATATTCATAGCTAACATCAATAGCAGGAGTAACAAGAACTTCTAAAGCATCAATCCGTATTTCATGCTTTTTTTCTTGCGCAACATTAATAGTAGAAGTAGTTAGGGCTAATAAAATTATAAGTTTCTTCATTTTATAAATAAAATTTGTGTTTGTTTTATAAGGCTGCAAGTTCGGCAATTTTTATAATAACTTCAGTAGCTTTTTGCATACTTTCTACAGGTACGTATTCATACTTTCCATGAAAATTATGCCCTCCTGCAAAAATATTTGGACATGGTAATCCCATAAAGCTTAATTGTGAACCATCAGTACCTCCTCTAATTGGTTTTATGATTGGCTTAATACCTGTGGCTTTTATTGCTTTTTCAGCAATATCAACAATATGTATATTAGTAGGAGCTATTTTTTCTTTCATATTGTAATATTGATCCTTAATTTCTACTGAAATAACGTCATAACCATATTGTTTATTGAGTTCTAATACCAATGAAACGATCATTTGTTTACGTGCTTCAAAATGTTTTTTATCATGATCACGGATAATATATTCTAAAATAGTTTCCTCAATTTCTCCAGAGATATGGTGTAGATGGAAAAAACCTTCCCTATTACTAGTGTGTTCAGGTGTTTCTAACCTTGGTAAGGAACTAATAAAATCCTGAGCAATAAGCATACTATTAACCAATTTTCCTTTTGCGTATCCAGGATGTACACTTTTGCCTTTAACAATTACTTTTGCATTGGCTGCGTTAAAATTTTCATATTCTAACTCACCAACTTGGCTTCCGTCCATAGTGTAAGCATAAGCGGCTCCAAATTTTTTAACATCAAAATGATGTGCTCCACGACCTATTTCTTCATCTGGTGTAAATGCAATCCGAATTACTCCATGTGCTATTTCCGGATGGTTAATTAGATATTCCGCAGCAGAAATAATCTCTGTAATCCCAGCCTTATCATCTGCACCCAAAAGAGTAGTTCCATCTGTAGTAATTAGTGTTTGACCTTTGTACTGCAATAAATCTTCAAAATAAGAAGGAGATAAAATAATATTTTCTTTTTTATTTAAAATAATATCTTTTCCATCATATTTTTCGATAATTTTTGGATTTACATTGGTTCCACTAAAGTCAGGAGAAGTATCGTAATGGGATATAAAACCAATAATAGGTGTGTTTTTGGTTGTTGTAGCTGGTATAGTAGCCATAATATAGCCCTTACTATCAATACTTACTTGGTCTAGTCCAATTTGCTGTAGCTCTTGGACTAACAAGTTTGCTAAATCCCATTGCTTTTTTGTGCTTGGCGTAGAATAACTTTTAGGGTCACTTTGCGTGTCAATCGTTACATACGATACAAAGCGAGCAATAATTTTTTCTTTAGAAATCATAATATTTAATTACTAGTAAAGATACTAAACTTCCCTTTTCAGACTTTATTTTGAATAAAAAGTATTCATATAAAAAAATGTATTTTTGCATAAATTTATTATGATGTACAAAAGTATAATCCGACCTATTTTATTTCGATTTGATCCAGAAAAAATACACTATTTTACTTTTAACGTACTAAAATTTATTCATAAAATTCCAGGAGTAGGAAGTTTATTGCGCTCCATATACAAAGTGAATCATCCTAGTTTACAAAGAGAAGTTTTCGGTTTAAAGTTTGATAACCCAGTTGGTTTGGCCGCAGGATTTGATAAAAATGCTATTTTGTTTAATGAGTTGGCTAATTTTGGTTTTGGTTTTATTGAAATAGGTACTGTAACACCAATAGCTCAGGAGGGAAACCCTAAAAAGCGATTGTTTAGACTAAAAGAAGATCAAGGTATTATTAATCGAATGGGGTTTAATAATAATGGAGTTGACGAAGCTGTAAAACAATTAAAGAAGAACAAAGGAAAATTAATTATAGGGGGAAACATAGGGAAAAATACAGATACAAAGCCAGAGCATTATACAAGAGATTATGTTGAGTGCTTTAATGCATTACACCCTTACGTAGATTATTTTGTATTGAATATTAGTTGCCCTAATGTTTCTAGCCATGCGAAATTGAATGATAAAGATTATTTAGAGGAATTAATTGCTAAAATCCAAAAAATCAACAATACTTTTGAAAAGCAAAAACCTATACTCTTAAAAATAGCACCAGATTTAAATGACAGGCAGTTAGATGAGATAATCGATTTAGTTGCAAATTCTAAATTAGATGGCGTAATAGCAAGCAATACCTCTACTTCTCGAAATAATTTGAAAGCAAATAAAACTACCTTGACAGAAATAGGGGATGGTGGCATAAGTGGCAAACCTTTAGCTAATAGAAGTACCCAAGTTATAAAATATCTACACGCAAAAAGCAATGGAAGTTTTCCTATAATAGGTGTAGGAGGTATTCTTACAGCCAAAGATGCTTTAGAAAAAATAAAAGCAGGAGCAACTTTAGTGCAAATTTATACGGGATTTATATACTCTGGACCCTCTCTAATAAAAAATGTTAATAAAAAGCTACTTCAATTGACAATAAAAGGTAGTGACTAACCTTTAAGTCAGTAATTTATATTAATTATAAATAGTATTAAATCGGATTTTTTAGTGTTTTGTATTAAGGTGTAATGTTTTGATTTTCAGAAGTTTACAATATATTTAAAATATTTTTTTCGATAAAAGAACAGATTTTATCTTTTACTGGCATGATTTTTAATGTTGTTAGTAGTATATTATTATTTACAAATAGTTAATAATAATTTAATATTTCTTTTTTTTGTAACTTTTGACAACTAACAAATCAATTTTTTATAACAAACACACACCTACTTATGAAACAATTAATACTCCTTTTTTTACTTAGCATATGTATGCATTCGCAAAAGTATGTTGATCTTACAGCTCAATTGACTAATGTCACTCATGGTATGGTAATTAATGGGAATGATTTTTCAGTAACGGAGCAAGTAATTATTACAACTAGTGAAATTAATTTTAAAAAGCCTGCTTACTTAAGGTTCTATAACGTTTTATTAAATGTAAATGGAGGTATTAAAGGCCAGGGTAAATTTAATTTATTAGAAAATTCACGTATTTATGTAAAGGACAGGGATCCAAATACACCTGTTAGTAAACTACATTCGACCAAGCCATTTGGAGAAGAGGTGTCCTTAGATAAATGTAAATTATTTAAGAAAGAAAAAGATGGCACACCATTTACATTATGGTATACCAACGGAAAACAGTTTAAAACAGGTGTTGTCGGCGATGGAACAAAAATAAGTCGCATGTTTTACAACGTTAAGCTGGGTAAAAAATATCTAGATAGGCAATTGTTGTCTAATTAATTATAAATTAGAAAGGAGTTTTTTTAATATAACTTCTACACCGTTATTATCATTAGAAAGAGTGGTAAAATTTGCCACTCTTTTAATGTTAGGATGTGCGTTTTCCATCGCAAAACTGTAGCCTGCTAGCTTCAACATTTCCACATCGTTATTATAGTCTCCAAAAGCCATTGTTTGTTTAATAGAAACATTAAATTGTTTTTGTATTTGAGATATAGCATTGCCTTTGTGGGCGGATTTTTGTGAAATATCAATCCATAATTCCCCTGATATTTTAACTTGCCATTGATTTTCTAAGTGTTTTAGATAAGGATAAATATTATTTTCTGAACCATCATAATGGCAGAGTGCTATCTTAAAAAAATCATCATCAGGTAAAAGGTCAAAGCTTTCTACTATTTCGTAACTAGAGTAATATTCGGAAATAGTATTTTGAAATTGTTTTGAAGTATTTTTTAAAAGATAAGCTTTCTTTTTTCCACATACTACTACTTGTGCACCTTCGATAGCTTGGCACCTAGGTAATAGTTCTTTTATTTTTTCAACGGGAATTACATTTACATACAAAGTTTCCCCATTTCTAACAATATAGGCTCCGTTTTCTGCAACTATAGTAATGTCCTCTTGTATGGATTTTAGTTTATCTAAAATACTGTGGTATTGCCTTCCACTTGCAGCAACAAAATGAATGTTATTTTTTTTTAATCCTTCAAATTGCTCAAAAAATAAGTCGCTTACTTCGTGTTTAGAATTTAAAAGTGTTCCATCCATATCGGTAACAACTAATTTTACTTCAGATAAATTCATATAGGTTATTTTAGAAAGTTACAAATGTACAGTTTTGTATTGCAGTTTTTGTTAAATTCACGTTATGCAATTTTTTCAAAAAGAAATAAGACTAAAAGAATATAAAAGAGGTTTTCATTTGATTACGGATATCATTGAAAAAACATTGCCAGAGCTTTCCAAAATAAGCGTAGGACAGTTGCAAGTATTTATAAAACATACTTCGGCAAGTTTAACAATCAATGAAAACGCAGACCCTACAGTGCGGACTGATTTTGAAAGTCATATGAATGTGTTGGTGCCAGAAAATGCACCTTATTATATACATACTTACGAAGGCTCTGATGATATGCCTGCACATATAAAAGCATCATTAATGGGAGCATCAGTAACTATTCCTATAACTAATGGACAGTTAAATATGGGGATTTGGCAAGGAGTTTACTTGTGCGAACATCGAGATTATGGAAGCTCCCGTAAATTAGTATTGACGCTTTTTGGTAATTAGATGAATCAAATTAAACTCATAGAATGTCCCAGAGATGCCATGCAAGGAATAAAAGCGTTAATTCCTACAAAAACCAAATTAAGCTATTTGCAATTGTTGGTAGATTGTGGGTTTGACACTTTAGATGTTGGGAGTTTTGTGTCTCCAAAAGCAATTCCTCAAATGCAGGATACTGCAGCGGTTCTGGATGCTTTAGATTTATCCCGAACCAATACAAAATTATTGACTATCGTTGCTAATAGTCGTGGAGCAACCAATGCGTGTGCTTTTAAACAGGTTGATTATATCGGTTATCCTTTTTCAATTTCAGAGATATTTCAAATGCGTAATACACATAAAACAATTGCTCAGTCTCAGGAGATCTTAAAGGAGATTTTAGATCTAGCAAAAAAGGCAAATAAGAAAGTTGTAGTATATGTAAGCATGGGGTTTGGAAATCCTTACGGAAATCCTTGGAATCCCGAAATAGTAAGTAATTGGATAGATCAATTAATAACCATGGGCGTTCAAACTATATCGTTGAGTGATACCGTAGGATCATCCACACCACCAATAATTACTCAATTATTTTCGACGTTAATTCCCAAATATCCACAAGTTGAATTTGGAGCACATTTACACACAAGTCCAACTTCTTGGTTCGAAAAAATAGATGCTGCTTATAAAGCAGGCTGTAAGCGTTTTGATGGAGCTATCCAAGGTTTTGGTGGCTGTCCCATGGCAATTGATGAGTTAGTTGGTAATATGCCAACTGAAAAAATGTTATCCTATTTTACAGAAAAAAAAGTTTTGAAAAGTTTTGATTGGATGCGTTTTGAATCAGCACACAACCAAGCAACAGTTTTATTTAATAAATATCATTAATTTATCCTAAATAGGAACGGAATACGAATGCTTAATCTCTCCCATTACAAACGTACTGTGTGCACTCCCAATGTTTTTAATTGCTCCTAAATCGTTTAAAACAAAATTTTGATAGCCTTTCATATCCTCAACAACTACTTTTAATAAAAAATCGTAATCTCCAGAAACATTATAACATTCGGTAACCTCTTTTAAAGATTTAATGTCGCTTACAAATTGATTTCCGATTTCCTTAGTATGTTCCTTTAAAGTAATATTACAAAAAACAATAAGTGACTTTCCTAAAGATTCGGCATTCAAAACCGCAACATATTTTTTGATAAACCCGCCCTTTTCAAGTTTTTTAATACGTTCAAAAACGGGGGTAGAGGATAAGTTAACTTTATTAGCCAACTCTTTAGTGGTAATATTTGAGTTGTTTTGAAGTATTCTCAATAGTTTTAAGTCCGTTCCATCTAAGTGTTCCATAGATTTTTTTACAAAATTATTTTTTGTTTCTTATAAGAATAAATGAATGATTTTAAATTCAAAATTAGTTCAAAATTCTTAATAGTGTAAAATAAAAAGATTTTTTATTTGTTTAATGTGGTTTTTTTTGGAATTTAATTCTGAATAAAATTAAAGCTAATACATTGGGTTTTCCCTAGAGTGGGGAGGGGGAGAAAACTTAAAATTACTTTTGTATTCAACAACAACCGTAGGATCTATTCTTCAAACTAAAGAGGTACGCCAATGGCGCTCAAAATTAAAAAAGGGAACAGTTACACAAACGGCATATAATACTTTTATAGTAAATGAAATTGAGGAAAGCATTTGCTTTTAAGAAGAAATAGGAATTGATGTATTGGTACACGGTGAATTTGAGCATAATGATATGGTGGAGTATTTTGGTGAAAAATCAAAAGGTTTTGCGTTTACCAATTTTAGATGGGTACAAAGTTGCGGTACTAGATGTATAAAGCCATCAATTATTTTTGTTGACGTAGTTAGTGTAATTACCAATGATAGTAAAATGGTCTAAATTTGCTCAAAAGCAAACCAAATTTCCTGTTAAAGGTATGTTAATAGGCCTTTTGACTATTTTACAATGGTTCTATGTTAGAGATGATCAGCTAGGAGCAACAACCTGCCAACAAATAGCTTTGGCCATAAGAGATGAGGTAGTAGATTTAGAAGCAGAAGGAATTAATGTAATTCAAATCGATAAGCCTGCTTTAAGAGAAGGATTGCTTTTACGTAAAAAAAATGGTAAAGTTATTTAAACTGGGCTGTGGAGTCGTTCCGAATATCGGAAAATGGGGAGCAGCAGATTAAAAACAAATACATACCTACATGTGTTAAGCCGAGTTTAATGATATTATTCAAAGTTTTTCGTATTTAGATGCCGATGTAATTACTATTGAAACGTCCAGGTCAGATATCCGAGACTACCTACCGAAGTGGGAATAGAAAATTTGTTAAACAAAGCAAGTAGCTTACTTCCAGTAGAAAATATTTGGGCAAATCCAGGTTGTGGATTAAAAATATGTAATTAGACTGAAACTAAAAGTGCGTTGCAAAATTTAGTGCAAGTAGCTAAAAAGCCTCAAAAAGATGTAGCAATAGTTTAATATTATTTAGCCAATTAGTAATTTAAAGGTTGTTTGAAAAATCAACTTTTTAAACAACCTTTTTCAATTAGTAGAAATACCGCTAGTGTTCAGCACATTATTTACCCCTAAATTAAAAAGCGTTCCTTCTACTAAATTTTGTAAATTTTTTAAATCATTCGTACTCACAGCAAAGCTAAGTTGAGGGATAGGAGTTTCTAGCAATAAAGAACGACAAGTATTTTTTGATTTACAATCACTACAAGTGGTTCTGTTTTTAAGTGAAAATTGGATATTTTGCTGGAAACCAGTAAGTTCTTTGGGTGTTAAAAAGAGGCCAGTTTCATTAAAAACCAATTGAATTCTATGGATATCTTTTCCCATATTTCGTTTCCACTGAAAAGCAATTCCGAAATTATTATAATATATAGTGTGTATATCTTTCATATTAATATTTTTAATTAAGTCTCAAATATAATTTATTTAGATTTAATAAAAATAATAAAACACAAATTTTAACTTTAGAATTTAATGAAATAGAAATAGTATTTTATATTTGATGATAAATAAGATTTTATGAGTATCAAAAAAATAATTGGAATAGTAGCTATAACTATTTTAGTCATACTTCAGTTTTTTGTAAAAAAAGAGAACGTATCGTCATACGAAAGTATCGCTAGTTTTGAAAAAGCAGTACAATTACCAATAGAGGTATCAGCTGTGTTTAAAGAATCGTGTTATGATTGCCATAGTAATCACACAAAGTATCCTTGGTATGCATCTATAGGAGCAGTAAATTTATTAATAGCTCATGATATCGAAGAAGGTAAGGAACATTTAAATTTTTCAGCTTGGGATAGTTATCCACCAAAACGTCAACTACATAAGTTAGCAGAGGTTTATGAAGAAGTCGAAGAAGATGAAATGCCCATAAAAGCGTATAGAATTACTCATGGAAGTTTAACAGATACTCAAAAGTCTACTATTTTAAAATGGGCAGCGCAATACGAAGAAAAGCATTAGATATTTGATATATTACTATGTTGCTATATGTTAGTTTCTTATGTAATTTCTTTAAAAAAAATCATAAAAAAATAAAAGCAGCATTACATTTCTAAGAAAAATAGACAGCCGTAAAATAGTAACAAAACCTCATAAAACTTTAAATTTTATGAGGTTTTTTGTTTGTAAGAGTATCAATTTTTTAATTTTTTTAATTAAAAATGTGAATATGATAAAAACGCTAAGTTTATTTAGAATAAGTTAAAATAAATTTTGTTTGGAACGATTCTACATAATATATTTGCACAGCGAAATTAAGGTTATTAAAACTAAATCTAAATAAAATGGAACTAAATAAATTTCTTTTAATCGGTATGTTAGCCACAGCATTTGTAGCCTGTAGTTCTGATGATGATAATGGTGATACTTCAGAGCCAGAAACTAAGAATGAAGCCCCTACCCCGTATGTATTTGTTAATGCAGAGGGAAACTCAACCGTTAGTTTTTCAGGACAAACTACACGATTAAAGCAGGGGGCAGAAATTTTAAAAGATTTTACAACGTTTGGAACTACTGAAGTAACTATAGATACTAAGTTTACAGATGGTACAGGTTTTACAGATGCAACCTTGAATAATGGAAAAAAAATAAAAAATAAAGTAGCAGAAGCTGTTAAAAGTTCAGTAGACCAAGCAGCTATTAGAGCTACCTTTGATGGCTACATTGAAGATCAGGTAAATACATTGTTGTCAAAATATACAGATATTGATGCTGTACCTACAGCAGAAAAAGGAGTAGCAGGAAAACTAGGAAAGCGTTTGGTAACTGCAAAAGGTTTAGAGTTAAATCAAGCATTTAACAAGGGGTTAATTGGAGCCTTAACTTTAGATCAAATTGTAAATGATTATTTAGGGCTTACTGAGGGAGCAAAAGTACAAGAGGATAATACCAACGGTGTTAAAGTTGAAGGAAAGCCTTATACTAATGCAGAACATTTTTGGGATGAAGCTTACGGATATTTATATGGAGCCTCTGACGCAGATGTATTGGTAAATCCTAATTCAAGACATTTAGAAACGGTTGTGGACAAATTTTTATATAAATATGTTCAACGTGTAGAAAGTGATAGGGATTTTAAAGGAATTGCAGATAGAATTTTTAAAGCATTTAAAACAGGTCGAGAAGCAATTGTATCTAAAGATTACACGGAATCTAAAAAACAGGCGGATATTATTCGTAAAGAATTGTCTAATGTAATAGGAATTAGAGCGGTTTATTATTTAAAGCAAGGCGCCAAAAAGATTAATGATAAAGGTGTAATCGCTTTAAATGATGGATCTGCTTTTCATGATTTATCTGAAGGGTATGGATTTGTATATTCATTACAATTTACGAACAACCCTGCTACCGGAGCGCCATATTTTACCAAAGCTGAAGTTGATGGGTTTATAGCTACACTAGATGCAGGAAACGGTTTTTGGGATTTGGCTGACGATACAGCGAAACTAGATGCTATGGCTACAACTATAGCATCTGAATTTAGTTTTTCAGTTGCTCAGGCAAAATCGCTAAACTCGATAGCTCAAACAATATGGGAACAAAAAAAATAACTTCTAAATTTAGTTTTTAGTTGCTCAATCAGCATAAGTAGATGCTGTTAAATAAAAAAATAACCTCCTTAATTATATAAACAAAATAAGCTTTGTTTAATCTTTTCTGAACAAAGCTTATTTTATCTTTGAAAAAAAGAATTGAAATGAAAAATTGGTTTATTTTTATTGCGATTGGTTTGTTGTTTATTTCTTGTGACGACGAATTAAAGTCTACTGAGGAAGATGCTATTTTTGATAGAATATCATTGCTAACCAGTGTAGCTGATAATCACGCAATACCAGAATATAAAAATTTTGTTGCTGATGTTTCTATAATGGTTACTACTAAAAACACTTTTATAGCAGATAAAACGGAAGCTAATTTAGTAGCATTTCGTAACGCTTATTTAAAAGCTTACACTAGTTTTCAACCAGTAGCTAAATATGATTTTTCATTAGCACAGGATGTTAATTTTTATCAGAACTTAAATGCACACCCACTTCGATTAGCAAATTTTGAGAGTTTTATTTTAAATCAAAATAACGAGAATTTAGAAAGTGTATTAAACCAAGATCGCCAAGGTTTCCCTGCGATAGACTACCTTATAAATGGTTTAAGTACCACGGATACTGAAATTTTAGAATTTTATACAGGTGAGAATGCTACTGATTACACAACCTTTTTATCAAAAATTGTAGATCGTATAAATACATTAAGTACTAATGTGGCCACTGATTGGGAAAATAATTTAAGGGCTAGCTTTATAAGTGATGGTGCTTTTTTAAATATTTTTGTAAATTCCTATATTCAGTATTTTGAAAAACGATTACGCGCTAGTAAAATTGATTTTCCAGCGGGTAAATTTGATGGAAGTCCTTCTCCAGAACAAATAGAATCAGTTTTTAAACCAGAAGAATCCAAAGCCTTATTAATTGAAGCACTAGAAAGTTCACGAACGTTTTATACAGGAGTGAATGCAGAAGCTGATAGTTTATCTAAAGTATTAATTACTCTTGGGGAAGAAGGTTTAGATGCACAAATAAAATTAAAGTTTTTAGAAGCCTTAAATGTGGTTAATGGTTTAAACGATAATTTAAAACTCCAAGTAGAAACAGATAATACAAAAATGTTAGAAGCTAGAGATGCTTTACAAGAAATAGTGCGATTGTTAAAAATTGATTTAACTTCTAAGTTAAATATTGCGATCACTTTTCAAGATAACGACGGAGATTAACATATGATTTCAGCCTATCTAAATAAAACAACAAAGACAGCCCCATTGGCTGTCTTTCGTATTTTTTTTGGGCTATTAATGTTCATAAGTATTGTTCGGTTTTGGGCTTACGGATGGATTCAAACAGTTTACATTCAGCCTAAATTTTATTTTACTTATTACGGTTTTGAGTTTGTAAAACCATTGGGAAGTTGGACTTACTTATTATTTGCTATTTGTGGGGTTTCGGCATTAATGGTAAGTATTGGTTATAAATATCGATTGGCGATAATTATATTTTTTTTGAGCTTTACTTACACCGAGTTAATTGACAAAACAACCTACCTCAATCATTACTATTTTATAAGTGTATTAAGTTTTGTACTTATTTTTTTACCAGCAAATTGTTATTTTTCAGTAGACGCTTATTTAAAACCCCAAATTAAAGCTAATTATATTCCTAAATGGACAATTGATGCTATTAAAGTATTATTAGCAATTGTATATATCTATGCGGGTTTGGCTAAAATAAATTCAGATTGGTTATTACATGCACAGCCTATTAAAATTTGGTTGCGTACACGGACTGATTTCCCCGTCATAGGAAAGCTTTTTGCATACAATTGGGTACATTATTTTTTTAGTTGGTTTGGAATGTTGTACGATGTGTTTATTGTATTTTTTTTATTTTACAAACCTACACGAAAAGTAGCCTATATATTTGTTGCTGTCTTTCACATCTTAACGCATTTATTATTTCCAATCGGAATGTTCCCTTATGTAATGATTGTAAGTACACTAATTTACTTTGATGCATCCTTACATGAAAAAATTATAATTATTTTAAAAAAAATAGTTAGGCTTCCAAAAGGTGAGATTCAGGAAAATAGCACATACCTATATTCTAAGAATTCAGTAAAAATAATAGCACCAATACTCGTTACTTTTTTTATGATTCAACTACTTTTGCCGTGGCGTTATTTGGCCTATCCAGGCGAATTATTTTGGACAGAAGAAGGCTATCGGTTTTCTTGGCGTGTAATGTTAATTGAAAAAGTAGGATTAAGTACGTTTACTATCGTAAATCCAAAAAAGAATCAGCGTTTTGAAATTAGAAACAATGATTTTTTAACGGATTTCCAGATCAAACAAATGAGTACTCAACCAGATTTTATATTACAATATGCATATATGTTACGGGATTATTATACTGAGCAAGGTGTAGAGAATCCAGAGGTGTATGTAGAAAGTTATGTAACGTTAAATGGGAGGCTAAACACACAGTTTATCGACCCAAAAATTAATTTAGCTAACGAAAAAGAATCGTTTGCTCACAAAAATTGGATTTTACCTTTTTATGGAACAATCAAAGGTTTATAAGTTAGTTATTAGTTTTTTGTTTTTTGCTCAAATTATTTTTGCACAAGTAGAAGTAACAGGATTAGTAATAGATAAAAAAACCAAAAAGCCACTAGTTGGAGTAGAGGTATATAGCAAAGCGCAAGCTAAAACTGTTTTTACTGATGAATTGGGGCGTTTTAAGATCTCTTTAGAAGATGAATCTCAAGAATTGGTTTTTATAAGCTACGGTTATAAGATTACAGAAAAAATAATTATTCCTACGGAAATGAAAACTTTTTCGGTAGCATTAGAACTTCTAGCTCAAAAGCTTACCGAAATAATTATAAACCAACAGCGAAATGAAGTTTTTGGAATTAAGAGACTTAAAAATGTAGAAGGAACAGCAATTTATGCAGGAAAAAAAACAGAAGTAGTTTTAGTCGATCAATTGGTAACCAATAAAGCTTCAGGAAACCCTAGGCAAGCTTATGCACAAGTAGCAGGGTTAAATATATACGAAACCGAAGATGCAGGCTTGCAATTAAATATTGGTGGTCGAGGATTAGACCCCAATCGTTCAGCAAATTTTAATACCCGCCAAAATGGATACGATATTAGTGCAGATGTACTTGGGTATCCCGAAAGTTATTACACACCATCTTTAGAGGCCTTAGACGAAATTCAAATAGTTCGTGGAGCAGCGTCATTGCAATATGGAACTCAATTTGGTGGGTTAGTTAATTTTAAACTAAAACAACCCAATCCAACTAAAGAAATAGAATGGATTTCACGTCAAGGAATTGGCTCGTTTGGCTTATTTAATTCCTTTAATAGCTTAAGCGGGACTATTGATAAATTTAGTTACTATACTTATTTTCAATACAAAAAAGGAGATGGGTTTAGACCCAATTCAAGTTTTGATTCAAAAAATTTTTATGCCAATATAGGATATCAAATTTCTGAAAATACAAAAATCACTTTTGAAAATACCTATTTAACCTATTTGGCACAACAAGCAGGAGGGTTAACAGATAAGCAGTTTAAAAAGAATCCTATTTTTAGTAATCGTAGTAGAAACTTTTTTAATGTAGATTGGTTGTTGTTAAATTTAAAATTAGAACACGATTTTTCTAGAAAAGTCAAGGCTAGCTTAAATGTATTTACATTAGATGCTTCGCGTAAGGCATTAGGTTTTAGGGATCGTAGACCAAGTGTAGCTGATAATGCTGAAAACCCAAGAGAGTTGCTTGTAGATGATTTTAATAATTGGGGAGCGGAAGCTAGAGTTTTAACTCGTTATAATTTATTAGGAAAACGAGCTATATTTTTATTAGGAGCAAAATATTATCAATCAGCTAACCAATCTCAACAAGGTATTGGAGCAAACGGGATAGAAAAGAATTTTACTTTTCAGAATGAGCGTTTTCCGAATTCATTACAAACCGAATCAACATTTGATTTTCCAAATCTAAATTTATCTTTATTTGGAGAGCATATTTTTAATTTAACAGAACAATTATCATTAACTCCTGGTTTTCGTTTTGAGCATATAAATACACGAAGCGAAGGTGCTTTTATTAGAAAATTTCAAACTAATAGTAATCTAGTTGATGGGAGAGGATTGATTTCTGATAATAGAGATAATAAAAGAAATTTTTTATTATTTGGTTTAGGTCTTAGCTATAAACCATTAAAAGTATTTGAGGCTTTTGGTAATTTTTCTCAAAATTACCGTTCAGTAACCTTTAATGATATCCGAGTAGATAGTCCTAATTTAATTATTGACGAAAATATAACTGACGAATCAGGATATACTGTTGATGTTGGAATAAGGGGAGAGCTAGATGCTATTTTAAGGTATGATATTAGCGCATTTTCTTTATTATATGATAATAGAATAGGAGAGGCATTAAGAACAGATAATCTAAAAGTGTTTCGAACTAATATTGGGAAGGCTCAAATATTTGGTTTAGAATCTTTAATTACCGCAAATATTTCAAATTTGGTTTTTTCTGAAAATAAGAAAATACATTGGCAGCATTTTTTAAATACTGCTTATACTACTTCAAAATATACGGAATCATTTTTACCAGCAGATTCTTTTAGAGAAAACGAAATTGTAGGAAATGAAGTAGAGTTTATTCCTAAAGTAAATATTAAAACAGGAATAGAGTTGGGGTATCAAAATTTTAAATCTAGTTTTCAATATACTTATATTTCTACTCAGTTTTCAGAAGCAAGGAATACTCCATTAAGTAACCTTACTGGTGGTGTTTTTGGAGAAATTCCTTCGTATAGCATTGTTGATTTTTCCGCAGAGTACACTTACAAAAAATGGAAATTAGAAGCAGGCGTAAATAATGTGTTGGATGAAGCCTATTTTACCCGTAGAGCCACAGGTTATCCTGGTCCTGGAATAATACCCTCAGCCCCAAGAAATTTTTATGCTTTATTGCAATTCAAATTTTAGTGTAAAAAGTAACCACTTAAATAGTTGCCTTTTCTTGCGTAAATAATTCCTTTAACTCCGATTTTATTTGACTAATCCAAGTTGTTAAACGTTCATCGTTTAGTTGGGATTCGTTGTCATTATCAATGGCAAGTCCATAAAAATAATTTTCTTTCTCTTCAATTAACGCTACCGAATCTGTAAAGCGATATCCTTCTGTAGGCCAATGGCCAATTACCGTACCTCCATTCCTGAGAACAACTTTTGCTAAAATACCAATACCATCCACAAAATATTCTCCATAGCCTATTTGATCTCCTAAACCATATATCGCTACAATTTTATTTGTAAAATCTATTTCTTCAAAATCGTCAAAAAAGGACTCCCAGTCACTCTGTAAATCGCCATCATACCAAGTAGATAATCCTAAGATAAGAATTTGGTGCTGTTCTAAATCGCCCTTCGTTGCGTCTCCAATTTCAGATATTTCTAAGTTTTCAGCGCCCCACAATGATATAAAGTCCTTAGTAATGTCATCAGTACACCCTGTGTCCGATCCATAAAATAAACCAATTTTTTTCATAAATAAGTAATATTTAAAATAATGCACAAATATATTATTTTTATTAATTCTAAATAAATATAATATGATATATTTGAATCAAATTTTAAAAAAATGAGTTTTTTAGATCCCATATTTCATAACAATACTGGTACGGTATATGCAGTAAGAAGTTCGTATGATACGGACGAACCATTTCATAAAGTACAATTACAAATAGGAGATATTGCTATTTTGATGTACAAAAAGGAAATTGACGCTTTTTTATCAATTATTAGGGCAGCCAAAAAAAATAAAGATTGCCATTGTAAAAATTGCAAACACGATAAAGCTTACAAGATTATAAAATGTGATACTCCGATGGCTAATATTAGGTTTAAGGTTACAAAGAAAAATTTAGACGATCTGGAAGATTTAGTAATGAGTGTTTTTTTTCAAGAAGAATTTAATTCGATCCTAATAAATAATGAGATAAGTAGTTAATAGTAATGTATATATAATTTAAAAAATTGAATAATGAGTTTTCAAGAATTTATGGATAAACAAGGAGTAACGTATAGCGATTTTAAAACTCCAGAAGAAATGGATAAATTGATTAATAACTATGCAAAGCATTACTTGTCAACATATTATGCAGTATAAGCAGTTAATTAATAAATAGGAGTCTTAAGTGGTCGAATTAATTTTTTGCATATCAAAGATTCAGAAAAATTTAGTAAAACAGAAGCAGATGGCATAGCTGTAGATTTTATGGAAAATATATATTACAGCTAAATTTAGTTTGTAAATATTTAACAATACAGGTAAACAATAATGACGATTAATTTTCCCAAAAAAAACAACAAATTGTACTTTTTGGAGGAAAAAACAAAAATATTCTTTTATAACTGCTGATAAAACTTATGCAAAGTTGATGTGCCAACAGTAAAAGGATTTTAATATCCATTTGATCTAATTACACTTAAATAAACACTTACAATACATTTTTTATACCACCTTTAGGAAAACTATTTAGTTGTGTAAATGCAATTCGATAAAATCTATTTTTCATTTGATTACTATCAGATAGTAATCAAATGAAAAATAGATTTTAATTTACAATAACCTAAAAACACATTGATAGTAGTAGCAATATAATTTTAAAATTTATTTTAAATAAATCTAAATAAGCTTTGTGAATAATACAATACTATTCTATATTTGTGATTCTATTAAGAATTAATCTAATTAAATTTAAAATGAAACTTACCCATAAATCAATTATAGTTTTTAGTATTGGAACACTATTTTTAGGAGCCTGTGGCAGTGATGATGTAAATAATACAATTAAACCAGTTGTAAAGGTTTCAGTAAGCGCAATTGCACTTAATTATGCGGCTATTGTTTCAGCAAATTACACGGAAGCCCTAAAAGATGCAAAAGCATTGCAAGTAACATTAAAAACTTTTGTAGAAACACCTACAAAAGAAAACTTTGATGCAAGCAAAAAAGCTTGGTTGGAATCAAGAGAAAGTTACGGGACAACTGAAGCTTTTAGATTTGCAAATGGACCAATTGATAGGGATGATAATGGTGTAGAAGGACCAGAGGGTTTATTAAACTCTTGGCCTTTGGATGAAAATTTTATTGACTATGCAGCGGGGACTTCTACTTCGGGAATAATAAACGATGCAGTTACTTATCCCGCAATTACTAAAGAAGTCTTAGAGGGAAAAAATGGTGATGGAGGAGAATCTAATGTTAGTGTAGGATATCATGCTATTGAGTTTTTGTTGTGGGGACAAGACAATACTGCTCCTTCTGAAAAAAAAGCAGGATTACGCTCCTATACTGATTTTGTAGACGGAAGTAAAACAGCGACTAACCAGGATAGAAGGCGAACTTATTTAACTGTTTGCGCAGAATTACTTATAGAAAATTTAACTTTTTTAGTAACGGAGTGGACTCCAGGGACAAATTATAATAAAGAATTTTTAGCTTTAGAGGACGATACAATCTTAATTAATTTATTAAAAAGTATTGCAGAATTATCTAAATCTGAATTAGCAGGAGAGCGTATGGCTACTGCGTTGAAGAATCAAGATCAAGAAGATGAGCATTCTTGTTTTAGTGATAATACACACAGAGATATTCGTTTAAATTTCGAGGGAATAAAAAATGTGTATTTCGGGGCTTATAAAAATATTAAAGGAGTTTCATTAAGTGATTTAATTAGTAGTAAAGATGCAAGTATAGCCAAAAAAGTAACAGATGCCTTTACGTTAGCAGAAACTACAGTAAAAGCAACAGCTATTCCATTTGATTTTGCAATAGTAGCAGGAGCAAATTCTGACGAAGGAGCAAAAGTAAATACAGCTATAAATGCATTAAGATCTTTAGGAGATGCATTAGTCGAAGCAGGAGATAAACTTGGTTTGAAGATAAATATATAAGTTTAATTACAATTAGTTTTTCCGATTCTTAGTAATTAATTGGGTTGTTTATAATTTTAATTGCTAGGAGTTTATACCGGATAGGTATCGTTTTGATATGTATTCGGTATAGTTATTTAAAAAATAGATGAGAGTAATAGTACAAAGGATTGTTATTGTTTTTTTGCTAGGTATATACATGGCCTCCTGTAGTTCGGATGATAAAAATGGATTAGAACCAGTAGTAGATGTTTTAAAAGTAGAGGATGGAGAAGAGTTTGCGGGAGGTGAGACTTCAGTATTTGATACTTCGCCTAATGCCTTTGGTTTTGTAGCTCGAAATGTTGGAAACGATCAATTAACGGATTTTGCAGTAGGAAATTCATTATTCAATCAAAACTGGGTTTCATCGCCAGCCTCTACAACAGCAAGGGACGGTTTAGGACCTTTTTTTAATTCCCGTTCCTGTAGTGGCTGTCACTTTAAGGACGGTAGAGGGCGCTCGCCAGAATTTTTTGGAGCATTGTCGCATGGTTTACTATTGCGGTTAAGTATTTCGGAAATTGATGCTTTTGGTAAAAATTTAGGAGACCCTATTTATGGAGGTCAATTTCAAGATCAGTCCATTTTAGGAATTCAAAAAGAGGGAGATTTTAGTATACAATACCAAGAAAAAAAAATTACCTATCCCGATGGGGAAGTGGTAAAATTAAGAGTCCCTACATATGTGTTTTCCAATTTAAATTACGGCATACTAGATGGTAAGACAAAAATATCTCCAAGAGTAGCCAATCAAATGATTGGTTTAGGACTATTAGAAGCTATTTCGGAGCAAGATTTAAAATTCAATATAGACGAAAACGATAGGAACAATGATGGTGTTTCAGGGCGTGTAAATATGGTTTTTGATAGCGCTCAAAATAAAAAAGTAATTGGTCGTTTTGGTTGGAAAGCTAACCAACCAAACATTAAACAACAAGTAGCGGGAGCATTTGCTGGCGATCTAGGAATTACCAGCAATTTATTTCCTGAAGAAAATTGTACAAAAGGAGTAAATTGCAACGAAATTCCTAATGGCGGCACTCCGGAACTAGACGAAGAAAGTCTAGAAGCAGTCGCATTTTATTCCAGTACTTTAGCCGTTCCAGTACGGAGGAATTTTGATTTACAAACAGTACTGCAAGGAAAAAAAATATTTGTGAATGCCAAATGTACCAGTTGTCATGTAGCTAAATACAAGACAGGAAGTCATCCAATTAAAGCATTAGAAAATCAACTAATTTTTCCATATACCGATTTGTTATTACATGATATGGGAGAAGCTTTAGCTGATAATGCCTCTGATTTTGAAGCGACTGGTAACGAATGGCGGACACCACCACTATGGGGAATCGGTTTAATAAAAACCGTAAACAAACACACCGAACTATTACATGATGGAAGAGCGCGAAATGTTGAAGAAGCAATTCTATGGCATGGAGGTGAAGCAAAAAACGCAAAAAATAATTTTATGAAACTATCAAAATTAGACAGACAAAAAGTAATCACATTTATTAATACACTATAAAATGTTACATAAATATATTTTAAGTTTTGCGATAGTTACATTATTTATTAACTGTAAAACAGAAGATGATGGAAAAGTTAAGGGAAGTACTACAGATAAAAGCACAATCACACTTCAATTAGAGGCATTATACAATAATGAGATAGCAGTTGTAAATAATTTGTTTATTTCAGAAATTGAAACGCTTCAAACTGTAGTGAATGCATTTCAAAAAGAAATTACTGAAACAAACAGTATAGCGATCCAGTCGCAATGGAAAAAGGTGATTTCTATATGGAAGCGATTAGAGTTGTATGCCATCGGACCAGTAGCAAAAAAAAGTTTTAAAGCACAAATCCACGATTGGCCAGCAAATCAAATTCGAATAAATAATTTTATAGAAACTACAACTAACATAAACGAAAATTTTATAGCCAAGCAAGGAGTTAATGTTCGTGGTTTGTCAGCTGTAGAAGTGCTTGTTTTTGGAAAAACGCTAGAAAGCTATACCACAGGCGATTTAGCACCAAAACAAATGGATTACTTAATAGCTATAACCAACGATCTGGTTACTAAAAGTAAAAATTATGTAAGTGAATGGCAAGCTTATGAAGCAGATTTTAAATCAAATGTAGCGCAATCAATCCAAGGGAGTCAAAATCAATTATTTAATGCAATTGTTTTTAAAGTAGAAGAATTGCGAAAAAGTAAGTTAGGAAACCCCTTAGGAATAATTTCAGGAAACGATCCTAATATTGAACTTACTGAAGCTTTTTTGAGTGAATATTCATTATCCATAATAAAAGAAGAAGTAAAAGGAATTGAGCGACTATTTACCGGTAACTATCAAAGCAATAGTAATAATTTAGGTTTTTATGATCAACTACAAAAATTAGGAAGAGATGATTTAGTAAAAAAAATACAAAGCCAATTTTTAGTTATCAATCAAAAAACAACAGCTATTCAACCTAATTTAGAGCGTCAGCTCCAAAATGATGTAAACAAAGTATTAGAACTTTTTGATGAAATAAATAAATTAGTAACTTTAATAAAAGTAGATACATCGAGTACGCTAAATATCATAGTTTCTTTTAATGATAATGATGGAGACTAAAAACGAAATAAAAAAAAGTTAAAAAGGATAATTTCTAAAAGGAATTAACATTTGTTATTCTAAAGAACAGTCAAACATAATTAATTTTGAGAAAAATACATTTATGACTTTACCTGAAGCATATGAAAGCAAGGTTGCCGAATATTCAGAATCTTTAAAATTTAAGCAACTTCCATTACTTAGTTGGGATGTTCACATGCAAAATTTAAAGCAAGTAGTGGGATACCGGCAAGATTTAGAATACATAAAATCATTAAGTCAAAAAATGACGACTGTACCTAATATTTTAAAAGAATTTAATGTTAATGGAGCAGTAATTGTAATTACAGATAAAAATTTAAATATTGAATTTGCTTCAAACAATATGATAGCAATGTCTGGATATCAACCACAAGAAGTAGTTGGTAATACACCTAAAATGTTTCAAGGACCAAAAACAGATAAAAATATTTCAAAACAAATAAGAGGATTTGTAAACAAAGAAGAAAGTTTCGAGTATGTGTTAACTAATTATAAAAAGGATAAAGCAACATACAATTGCCATATTAAAGGATATCCTGTTTTTGATAAAAAAGGAATACTTGTAAAATACGTAGCTATCGAAAAAGTAGCATAAAAAATATTACAATCAAATAAAGCCAGTAATTTGATATAGATTACTGGCTTTTTTATGTGCTGTATTCAAGAATAGAATTAATAAATTAATAGTATTTTTACTACGAACACATCTCGATTTTCTTATGAATTATGCAAATACTATTTTAGATACCATTGGTAATACACCATTAATTAAGCTAAATAAAATTACTAAAGGTATTGATGCAACAGTATTTGTTAAAAATGAAGCTTTTAATCCAAGTCATTCAATTACGGATAGAGTTGTAGCTTACGCTATTAGTAAAGCAATTCAAGAAAATTTTCTTCGTGCGGGAGGTACAATTATAGTATCAACATCTGCTAATATGGCAATATCATTTGCATTGGCCTCGATTGTTAATGGCTATCATTTAAAAGCCATAATTTCGGATAAGGAAAGCGAAGAAAAAATAACAATGCTTAAAGCTTTGGGAAGCGAAGTTATTATATGTCCTAACGATTTAAAATCGAGCGATGCACGCTCAAAAATAGCAGTAGCAAAGCGTTTGCAAAAACGAACATCTAATTCATGGTTAGTAGACGAAAATAGTAGAGCTTCATTCATAATTGCCTATCAAAAAATAGCTGAAGAAATTTGGGATCAAACCAACGGAAAATTAACACACCTGATTATTCCTATAACAACAGGTGCAGGAATTAGCAGTATAGCCCAATTTTTAAAAGAAAAAAATAAACAAATAAAAATTTGGGGAGTGGACGCCTATGGATCGGTATTAAAAAAATATTTTGATACAGGTGTTTTAGATGAAAATGAAGTATATCCATACGAAGCAGAAGGAGTGGGAGCTTCCTCAATAGTAGAAGGATTGGATTTTTCTAATATTGCAGGAGTTATAAAAGTAAACGATAAGGATAGTGCTTTAAACACTAAAAATTTAGCCCTACAGGAAGGTCTTTTTTTAGGGAATAGTTCCGGAGCAACTTTGGGAGCATTATATCAATTAAAAAATCAGTTTACTGAAAATGATATTGTAGTATTGTTGGCTAAAGATGGAGGAGGACGCTATTTAAGTAAAGTATATAACGAAGAATGGATGCGAAGAAGAGGCTTTTTAGCAAAACCAATTTCTGTAGCTTCAGATTTAGTTAAAGACCCAACCGCAGATATTATTACAGTTAAAACATCCGAATTAGTATCACATGCAGTAGCTCGAATGCGTAAATATAAAATCTCACAAATTCCTGTGGTTGACGGTCATGGATTGGTAGGTTCGGTAGATGAAATGTCATTATTTAGCGCTTATTTAGACGATCAGAGAAAAGACGACACGCCTATTTCAGATGTCATGAATCCTCCTTTTCCAATCGTTAATTCATTTACCTCTGTAGAGGAAATTGCCAGTTTAATTAGAAAAGGGAACACCGCAGTAATTGTAGCATTAGATAATGAAAAACATGGGATAATTACCAAATCAGACGTAATTAGCCATTTACAATAAAAAAAAATTGATGATAGAAGTAAATAAATGGCTTCAAAATTCTAAAGAAATAGCAAGTCAGTCAGGAGAAAGTTTAAAAGCTAAGTTTGATTATGAAATAAAACTTAGAGAAAAAGTAGTTGAAAATTTTAAAGAAAAAAATATAGCAGTTACACCTGAGTTAGTAGAAGGAACTTATAGAGCAGTAGGGCAAAATCCAGATGATATAGAGTCCTGTTATATGGGGAATGTCGAAATCTTACATGAGGAAGGCACATGGAAAGCTACTTGGAGTATTTCAGGATTTGTTCATCATGCTTATGGAATGTTAGTTACCCCACAAATTTTAGTATTTAATTATTCTTATCAAGACGGAGATGATGAGACTAGAGTAGGATTAGTTGCATATACTTTTTTATCAGAAACTATTGTAAAAGGAGAGTGGTTGGAAGGTGGTTTTCCTGATAAAGGGATGGAAGAATTGCGAAAATTAGGAGAAGATGAAGATACAAACATAGACTCGCATGACGCAAATTTTGGATTTAGTTTGAATTAAAAGATGAAAATTTCTAAGATCAAAGGAGTAATAGATCGAAGAATATTCATTAATTATCAGGTAGATAAAGAGGCTTTAGGAAATTATTTACCAAAGCCTTTCAAACCAAAATTAGTTAAGGGAAAAGGAATTGTTGGTATATGTTTAATACGGTTAAAAGAAATTAGGTCTAAGGGGTTCCCAAAGCAAATTGGAATTTCTTCCGAAAATGGTGCACACAGGATCGCAGTAGAATAGCTTGAGAATGGAATATTAAAAGAGGGTGTTTATATTCCAAGGAGAGATACTTCGTCTAAATTAAATGCTTTAGCAGGAGGAACTATTTTTCCAGGAATTCATCATTTCGCAAGTTTTAAGGTTCAAGAATTTGGCATAAATTATAAAGTAGGCCTTGTTAGTGCAAATAATACCTCATTTTTAATAAAAGCCGAAGAAACAAAAACGTGGAATTACAATAGTGTTTTCGAAAGTTTAGAAAGCGTTTCTGACTTTTTTGAAAAAGGATCGGTAGGGTACTTCCCAGCGAACAAAAAATATTAAGGCTTACAATTAAAAGCGTATACTTGGGAAGTAACCTCGTTAGACGTATCGATTGCAAAACCTAGTTTTTTTGAAGATGAAAGTATTTACCCTAAAGGATCTATAAAATTTGATAACGCCTTTTTAATGATAAATATTGAGCACGAATGGATTGGATTAGGGAAAATAAAGTAAAATAAACAAAGTTTATAGTGATTATTAGCAACAACCCTTAAAACTGAGTTATAGTAGTAAACGAACTATTTCCTGATCTAAAAATGTGTAAATTTGCATAAATTAGTACTATGAGTATAGAAGCCGTAAACCCTCCAGTAGAACGAGTAAAAAAACCCAAATGGTTACGTGTAAAATTACCAACAGGTAAAAAGTATACGGAATTACGTGGTTTGGTAGATAAATACGATTTACATACGATTTGTACCTCAGGAAGTTGCCCTAATATGGGAGAGTGTTGGAGTGAGGGTACAGCAACGTTTATGATTTTAGGAAATATCTGTACACGATCTTGTGGTTTTTGTGGCGTACAAACTGGTAGGCCAGAAACAGTGGATTGGGCGGAACCAGAAAAGGTAGCACGTTCCATAAAATTAATGGATATTAAGCATGCTGTAATTACCTCGGTAGATCGTGACGATTTAGCAGACGGTGGCTCTATTATTTGGGCAGAAACTATACAAGCAATTCGCCGTATGAATCTCAATACGACTTTAGAAACGTTGATCCCTGATTTTATGGGGAAGAAAAAAAACATAGATCGTATTATTAAAGAAGCTCCAGAAGTAGTTTCGCATAATATGGAAACAGTTCGTCGTTTAACACGAGAAGTACGTATTCAAGCAAAATTTGATCAAAGTCTAGAGGTCTTAAGGTATTTAAAAGAGCAAGGGATACATAGAACTAAAAGTGGAATTATGCTTGGTTTAGGAGAAAGAGAAGATGAAGTTTTACAAACGATGGAAGAATTGCGAGCGGTAAATTTAGACGTACTTACAATAGGTCAATACCTACAACCTTCAAAACGACATTTACCAGTTAAAGAATTTATTTTTCCAGAACAGTTTCAGAAATACGAAAAAATTGGTTTGGAAATGGGATTTCGTCATGTAGAAAGTAGCGCGTTGGTACGTTCTTCATACAAAGCTCAAAAACACCTTACTTAATTATAAAATTATTATATGCCAGTACGAGTAGCAATTAATGGGTTTGGTCGCATTGGGAGGAGTTTATGTCGTTTGTTAATAGATCATCCTCAAATTAAGGTAGTTGCTATTAATGATATTTCAGATGCAAGAACGTTGAGTCATTTGCTTAAATATGATAGTATTCATGGAATCTGCAAATCAGACATTTCCTATGATGAAACTTCAATAAATATTAATAGCTCAAAAATTCATTTTTTATCGTACTTAAAACCAGAGTTATGTAATTGGAGCGCTTTAAATATTGATATAGTTATAGAGGCTACAGGGAAATTTAAAGCGTATGAAAAAGTAGAAAAGCATATTGCTGCAGGAGCAAAAAAAGTAATAATTACAGCTCCTCCACTAGACACTAAAATTAAAACAGTAGTATTAGGCGTAAACGATCATAGTATTCAAAGTAGCGATAAAATAATATCTAATGCCTCGTGTACAACCAATAATGCAGCACCAATGATTAAGGTCATTAATGATCTTTGTGGTATTGAGCAAGCCTATATAACTACCATACATAGCTATACAAGCGATCAAAGTTTACACGATCAACCTCATAACGATTTACGTAGAGCTAGAGCTGCCGGGCAATCAATTGTACCAACAACAACGGGTGTAGCCAAAGCATTAACTAAAATATTTCCAGAATTAACAACTGTTATAGGGGGTTGTGGAATTAGAGTGCCAGTACCTAACGGCTCCTTAACAGATATTACTTTTAATGTAAAAAAAGATGTGACAATTTCAGAAATTAATGAAGCCTTTAAAATTGCAGCCAGCACAAATTTTGAAGGAATTTTAGCCTATACTGAAGATCCTATAGTTTCAGTAGATATCTTGGGAAATACCAATTCGTGCCTTTTTGATGCAGGAATGACCTCCGTAATTGGTAAAATGGTAAAAATTATAGGCTGGTATGATAATGAAATAGGATATTCATCAAGATTAATAGATTTGATAATTAAAATTTCAAAGAATTAGTTATATTTAATAGAATATCATCAAATCACATAAAATGCACAAAATAGTATCTTTTATAATACTACTTTTTTTGAGTAGTAATAGTTTGTTAGCATTGCCAATTTTGATAATAAATAGTGGTATACCGACAATAAATAATAAAGCTACTACCTTTGCGCAAAACCTTGAGGGCACAATTGATTCCGACTCAATGATTGTTGATGAATTTCAATATGGAAACCTAATACTTCTTTTCAGTGTAACGCTAATTACTATTCTTACATTACTTACTTTTTCGCTTTACAAAATCAATAAAATTAGAGCAAAAGCTAACTTTTTACTACAGCAAAAAAATACAGAATTGATTGTTGCTAAAGAAAAAGCAGAAAAAGCAAATAAAATAAAAACACAATTTTTATCGAATATCACGCACGAATTACGCACACCGTTATATGCAGTAACAGGACTTACTCATCTTTTATTAGAGGGAAACCCAACTCTCAATCAAAAAGAACACTTAAATTCTCTCCGATTTTCAGGAGAATATTTATTGTCTTTAATTAATAACATATTAGACCTAAATAAATTGGAGGCTAATAAAGTAGGGGTTGAGGTAGCCTCTTTTAGTTTAAAGAAAAGAGTGAGTGATGTGTTAGTTGCATTGAAGAAAGCAGCAAGTGATAGGAATAATAAATTGAATTTTCATTATGATGAAAAGATTCCACACAAGATTAAAGGGGATTCTTTAAAAATTTCTCAGATATTAATTAATTTAGTAGGTAATGCTATTAAGTTCACCAAAAATGGAGTGATTTCTATTTATATCAATAAATTGGAAAGTTTAGAGGAAGAAAATAAGGTTCGCTTATATTTTGAAATAGAAGATAGTGGAGTAGGTATTTCAGAAGAGAAACAAGAAGATATTTTCGATAATTTTAATCAAGAGTCTCAGGAAATCAATAGAATGTATGGAGGCAGCGGTTTAGGACTCTCAATTGTGAAAAATTTGTTAGAGCTTTTGGGCAGTAAAATTAAATTGCAAAGTAAAGTTGGTAAAGGTTCTCGCTTCTTTTTTGAATTAGATTTTGGAAAAGTTGACGAAAATGAGGTTTCTGAAAAGAAAAAAGCACTGCAGGAAGTAGATTTTGAATTATTTAAAGGAAAGCGAATTTTAGTCGTAGAGGATAACAAAATTAATCAATTAATTACACGAAAGATCTTAGAAAAACAAGAGGTAATTTGCGATGTGGCAGACAATGGAGACATTGCCATCAAAAAGGTAAAAGAATTATATTTTGATTTGATCCTAATGGATATACATATGCCAGGAATTAGTGGAGTAGAGGCTTCAAGGGTAATTAGAGGTTTTGATATAAAAACTCCTATAATAGCTTTAACAGCAGTAACGTTGGAAGATCATATTGAAGAGTTTTATGCCAATGGAATTACTGATGTAATCCCAAAACCATATAAAACAGAAGAGTTTTTTGAAAAAGTACAGAAAGCATTTACAGGGCAGTACGAAATTGAAAAAACAACTAGTATTACTGAAAAGTAAAATTGATAAAGATACCTCTTGTACTAAGTTTATTTATAGGTGATGTATATGGGCTAGGTAAATTTTCAGCATTATCTTCTACCAATTCATTTGTTGTTGAAAATACACCCCGTATGGATGGCGTAAATTTGAAATAAGGTAAAAAGAAATCAATTCCAAAACCCAATTCATAATTTAAAAGATTAGACTTCATTCTAAATTCTCCAACTGAATTATCATCAGGATTATCTTCATTACTTGATAAGTTTATAGAAGTAGAAACCCCTCCTACAATAAAAGGCTTAAAATTATTTAACCGCTTAGTCGAAATTTTTATTAGAACAGGGATATGAACAGCAGTAGTTTGCAATTCACGTGTATTTTGACTTTTTCTTGGATTTTCAATATTAGGAAAAAATAATGTCCGTGTATTAAAAATTACACCTGGCTCAGTACGCAAGTCAATAAAATCGTTAAGACGTAAATTTCCAATGAGCCCCACATTAAAACCTATTTGCTTATTGGTTACTATATCTTGTTTAGAAACCTCAAGTTCAGAACGATCTTCTTCATAATCAATTTTGAAATCTAAGGAGTTTATACCTAAATAATAACCCCAACGGTATTTTTTTTTATCGTGATTTTCTCGATTAACAAGTCTTTCTTTAGTAAATATACCTTGAGAATGTATATTTTGAAGACCAATTAAGAGTAAAAAGAGTAAACTTATTTTTTTTATCATTTTATTTACTTGCAGTATATATAGTTGCTACACCAAAAGTTTGAGGCAGATCCTTACAATTAATAAACCCAACTTTTGATAAAATATTGTTAAAGGCTTCTCCATAAGGAAATGCAGCAGCACTTTCGCTAAGATAAGAATAAGCAGACTTGTCTTTAGAAAAAAGTTTTCCAATTAACGGTAATATTACTTTTGAATGAAAATTATATCCTTGTTTGTAAGGAAATTTAGTAGGGACAGAGGTTTCTAGTACTACAAAAACTCCTTTAGGTTTTAGGACTCTTAATATTTCACCTAATCCTAGCTCTAAATTTTCAAAATTTCGAACCCCAAAGGATACGGTAACAGCATCAAAATAATTATCAGGATAGTCAATTTTTTCGCCATCACCCAATACCATTTTTATGGTACTATCTAATTTTTCATGAGTTACCTTTTGTTGTCCAACAGCAAGCATACCCGACGAAATATCTAGTCCTATAATTTCTTGGGCACCAGTTTTTGTAAGATTAATTGCCAAATCTCCCGTTCCTGTAGCTACATCTAAAATAGTTTGAGGTTTCATTTTAGTAACAATTGAAACCACTTTATTCCTCCATTTTACATCAATTCCAAAAGAAATCACACGATTTAAACCATCATAATTTTTAGAAATGGCATCAAACATAGTAGCAACTTGTTCTTTTTTGCTTTGCGAAGAATCTTTATAAGGGGTTATCTTGTCTACCATCTAAAAAGTTTATGCAAATATAAGAGTTTGTGGTAGTATGATGTGACTTTTTAAGATACTTATAATAAACTAGTCGTTATGAAATAAGTATATTTGCCCTACAAGTTGGGATTTATTTATCTCATTTATTTTCAATTTATGAAGATTATTATTGCAGGAGCAGGTGAAGTTGGTTTTCACTTAGCAAAATTACTTTCTTTCGAATCACAAGACATTACACTTATAGATACTAATAAAGAATCTTTAGCTTATGCTGAAAATCATTTAGATATACGTGGTGTAAAAGGAAACGCCTCATCGATTAGCATATTGAAAAATGCTAATGTTGGGCAAGCAGATTTAATTATAGCTGTGACTGGTGTAGAAACAACCAATATCACAATTTGCGTTTTAGCAAATGAAATGGGAGCTAAACAGTCTATAGCCCGTATTTCTAATACTGAATTTATAACTAATGAAGAACACATTGGGTTTAAGAAGTTTGGTATTGATGAATTGATTTCTCCAGAGCTTTTAGCTGCTAATGAAATAAATTTATTATTAAATCAATCAGCTTTCAACGAAAGTTACCAATTCGAGGGAGGAGCATTAATTATGGTTGGAACAACACTTACTAAGGATTCTCCTTTTGTAGGCAAGACACTCAAAAATGCAGCGCTAATTATTCCAAAATTAAAGTTTATTCCCATCGCACTCCAACGTAAAGGAACTCAATTTACAATTATACCTCGAGGAAATACAGAATTTAAAGATGGAGATGAGGCTTATTTTGTAACCACCAAGCAAGGAGCGGAGCTCCTATCTACAGTAATAGGTAAAGAGCGTAAAAAAATTAAAGATGTTATGATTTTGGGAGGGAGTAAAATAGGATTTAACACAGCCCAAGATTTATGTCATAAAAACTTTAATATAAAGTTAGTAGAACGGATGGAAGAACGTGCTTTTGATTTAGCAGATAGCTTGCCAAAAGTGCTGGTAATAAATGGAGATGGTCGAAATGTAGAATTACTAGAAGAAGAGAATTTATATGATATGGATGCTTTTATAGCAGTAACAGGCAATTCAGAAACCAATATTATTTCTTGCTTAATGGCCAAATCAAAGGGGGTTTCCAAAACCATTGCTTTGGTAGAAAATATGGATTACTTCCAACTTTCACATTCCATTGGTGTAGATACTTTAATCAATAAAAAGTTATTAGCGGCAAATTCTATTTTTAGGTATGTTCGAAAAGGAGAAGTATTAGCAATGACAAAGCTAGGAAATATGAATGCAGAGCTTTTGGAGTTTGAGGTAAAGTACAGTTCAAAAGTGGCAAATACTGCCATAAAAGATATTGATTTTCCAAGAGCAGCTATTATAGCAGGAGTTGTAAGAGGCGACGTAGGAATGATTCCTTTAGGAGATTTTAAGATACTACCTGCGGATAAAGTAGTAGTATGTAGCTTACCAAAATCTATTGTTCAAATAGAAAAATTATTTATTTAATGCCAAAGTTAAATTATAAAATTATTTTCCATATTATGGGAGTATTGCTCCTCATAAATGGAGGCTTTATGCTTATAGCAGCTTTAGTAAGTTTTTTATATAAAGACGGGTTTACAGTAAAAATTGCGATAGCTTCTTTACTTACTATGCTGGCAGGCGTAGCCTTTATGTTTTTTACTAGAGAGCACCAAAAAGACCTAGGGAAAAGGGAAGGGTATATTGTAGTAACATTTGGCTGGATTTTTATGTCCTTAAGTGGTACATTACCCTATATTTTTACGGATGCCATTCCAAGTTTTACAAATGCCTTTTTTGAAACTATTTCAGGATATACAACTACCGGTGCATCTATTTTGGATGATATCGAATCTATATCTCAGGGCGTTTTGTTTTGGCGTAGTTTAACCCATTGGATAGGTGGAATGGGGATTATAGTTTTAGCAATTGCTATTTTACCACTATTAGGTATTGGTGGGATGCAACTTTTTGCCGCAGAAGCACCAGGTCCTAGTGCCGATAAATTACACCCCCGGATTACAGATACCGCTAAGCGCTTATGGTACATATACGTTGGATATACAGTTATTGAAACTATATTGCTAAAATTGGCAGGGATGAATTTTTTTGATGCTATGAACCATGCAATGAGTACACTTTCTACAGGTGGATTTTCTACAAAAAATGCGAGTGTAGCACATTGGAATGATAACCCATTAATCCAATGGATTATCATTGTTTTTATGTTCTTGGCAGGAGCCAATTTTGTATTGAGTTACTTTGCATTTAAAGGAAGATTTAAAAAGATTTTTTATGACGAAGAATTTAAGTACTATGCAAGATTTACGCTTCTTTTTAGTGTAGGTGTAGCTGTAATTATATATTTTTATGCCGATGATCCTGCAGTTATGGTTTGGGGAAAAGCAGAAAGCTCATTTAGGCACGCTATTTTTCAGGTATTAGCGGTAGTAACTACCACAGGTTTTGTTTCAGCAGATTATACAATGTGGACACCATTTTTGACCGTATTCTTTTTTGGACTAATGTTTTCAGGAGGTTCCGCAGGATCAACCTCAGGAGGTATTAAGGTAGTAAGGCATTTAATAACTATTAAAAACGGACTATTAGAATTTAAAAGAACATTACATCCCAATGCAATTGTACCAGTACGATATAATACCAAAGCAGTAAATAAGGAAATTGTATTTACCATTTTAGGTTTCTTTATACTTTATTTTTTGTCATTTATTATAGGTGCACTGGTTTTAGGCGCTTTAGGATTAGATTTTGAATCCGCAATAGGTGGTGCAGCAACATCTTTAGGAAATGTAGGTCCAGGATTAGGGCAGTTGAGTCCAGTAAATAATTTTAACTCATTACCCTTAGGGGCAAAATGGTGGTGTTCATTTTTAATGCTAATAGGACGTTTAGAGCTGTTTACAGTATTAATTTTATTTACTCCTTTCTTTTGGAGAAAAAGATGATAAGCTGTTATAAATAAGATACAAAAGGACTAGGCTATTATTTGAATTTTTTGGGGCAGGAGATAAATACATATATCAAATGTCAACAATATCAAATAGCTAACGAAGCTGTTCTTTAGTTTTATTGACTCAATAGTATAAGTAAAGTTTAAGTGTTAGAGAAAAAAGATGTAAAAATCAAAAAAAATAGATACTTGATTGTAATTTTTGATACAGTAAATTATTTTTTATCAATGTAATTTTAACAAATACTTTACCAAATGCTATTCAATTTTTTCAAGTTAAAAATAGGTATACTATTTCGAACATAAAAAGAACTCGTTTAAACTTTTTTGATTGAAGCGAAAAATAGAGATTTTTTGCTCAATTGAAATCATTTTATAATTGCATAGCATCGCTACGGAACAAAAAAATGATAAAAAGTGAGTGAAAAAGATCATTTTGCAGTCAATTGAAAAAAGTTTAAACGAGTTCAATGACTTCGAATTAGTAAAAAATTAATTTAACAAGTCATTTTATGTCTAAAATCGAATTTGTTTATTTCTTAACAAATTTCCCTGTCATTGTTACAGTATCTGTTTGTATTTTAAGGATATAAAATCCAACAGGCAAAGCTGAAACCTGAATAAGATTATTATTAGAGCTTAAACCAGACATTACTCTTTTGCCAGTCATGTCATATATATAATACCATTTCTACTATAAAACGATTTTATCAAGATTATCATTATAATGGAGGATTCCAACAATAGATTTGATCAAATGACTATCCATATTCTGAACCATTTTATGTAGCCAATCCTTCAGATTATCAATACTTTCGAACTTTTTATTCTTGAATCGTTGTTTTATGTATTGCCATACTTGTTCGCAGAGATTTAATTCAGGGGTATATGGCGGAATTCTTAGTAAATAGATATTATCAGGAATTTCTATATTTTGACAGGCATGAAATCCAGCGTTATCAATAACTATTATTTTATATTCTCTAGGGTTTTGTTTAGAGAATTCCTCTAAATAGTGCTCAAAAATAGTAGTGTCCACGCCATTTATTTCCCAAACAAAACTATCTCCATTGATAGGAGAATAGCTTGCCCATAAATAGGTATTTGCAAATTTATGTTGATAATGAACTTTAGGGCGTACTCCAATAGCCGACAAACAAGAACCTACTAATGTCATTAAGCCAAATCTACTTTCATCTTGAAAATACAAATTAATGGAATCATAGTTGTCTTTATTTAGACTATCTCTAACCTGGGCTAGCGTATTAGGAAGTTTTTAAAAAAGCTTCTTTAGCTTGTGGGTCTTTTTTAATATGTGACTTCCTTGGAATTTTTAATCTCCCGTCTAATTTAGTTGTAATATGTTTCCATAGTGATTTGTAGTTTACTTCAACTCCGTAAGTTTCTTTGATCCAATTTTGGGCATCCCAAAAGCCATTAAAAGGATTGTCAGGATCAGAAAGACGTTTTTTTAATCCTTCATGGATTTCTGGTGTAATAATACTGTAAGGACGATTACGTGTTTCTTTTTTTAGGAAAGTAGTAAGGCCTACAGATTTATAGCGATTTAACCATCTACGCAGTGTAGTTACACTTATTTCTAATTCAATAGCTAAATCTTCTAAACGAGAATAATCATTTCTCTTTAATAAAAGTAGACTATCTAGACGTTTCGACGATTTGTAATTATCTACTTTACTTTTGTGACTTTTTAATATTTCTACCGATTCTGATATTTCTGTCTCTAATACTTTGCCCATAGATGCTAAAAATACGAAAAATCAAATTATATGCGAAATGGTATAAGCTTATTAATATTTTGAGCATTTTCTTTTAAATTCGATATATAGAATCGTGTCGTTTTACACATTGATTTACAATATACTTCACTTTCAATTTTTATGAATTGTTGATACCCCATATGCTCCTGAATTAAATCCAGCTGAAAAAGTTTGGCAATGGATAAAAGATAGAGTTGCCATGAAATTTTTTGATACAATTGAAGAATTACAATCCAAAATAACCCAGATTATTAAAGCAATGGATACTGAACTTATTGAATCTACAACGAATAATGATTTGTTTACAAAAATATTTATTCGGTAAATTTAAATTGTATTAGTCTGCTTAAAGAGTCTCATAAATAGTGTTTTTTGTTTGCAAAACTAAAATAAGGGATTTTCAGGTTTTTTAAAATTTTAACTTTCGGATGCTTGTGAGCCTATAATTAATAATTTTGAATTAGGACAAAAAGAAAACATAGTACTAGTTTTAAGATTATGACCATAGAGCACGTAAAATCAGGAAGGACTAAAAAAAGAAGTTAGTTTAGAATATGATGAAAAGTCAGGAGATTTATCTAAAAGAAACGAACTTAGCTCAGAAGAAAAAGAGTTGCGTTTATTACTAAAAGAAGTTCAATTAGAACGAGATATCTTAAAAAAGGAGCTGAGCATCTTTTCCAAGAGCAACGGGTAAAATATAATTTTATAGTAAAAACAAATTATTTTTTCTATTGAAAAGATGTATGGAAGTGGTATTACGAAATGGAACGGTAGAAAAAGTTTATTTTTATATTGAACTCGTTTAAACTTTTTTGATTGAAGCGAAAAATAGAGATTTTTTGCTCAATTGAAATCATTTTATGGTTGCATAGCATCGCTACGGAACAAAAAAATGATAAAAAGTGAGTGAAAAAGATCATTTTGCAGCCAATTGAAAAAAGTTTAAACGAGTTCATTAAGGAGTAATGATTGAAATGGCTAGTCCTTAATATATTTCTTTCTGTTTTTAGGTAAAAAAACCTCAAATTTTGTATTAATTTAAATTTATTTTTTAACTGAAAATTATTTTAATAGTATCAATTTAGTTAGGCTTCAAAATAAAATTAGGATTCATTAACATAAAAAAAAACGAAAATTCGATATTTTTCTATCGGTATCCAAAATCTTCCTTTATGCGGTCTGCTTTTTGTAGCATAATATCTTTAGTCAAAAAAGAAATTTCCTGCAATAAAAATCCATTTTGATAGGTACGCATTGCTTGCTTAGGTTTTCCTGTTTTTTCGTATACATTTCCTAAAAAGTAGTTTCCTAACATATGCTCAGGATATAATTTTCGAGCTAAAGCACCTAGTTTTTCTAGGTCATCCCAAGCTTCTTTTTCTTCTAATATTGTGGAAATAGCTACAAAATCATTTACACGCACTTTTTTATATACGCCTAGTAAATCTTCAATTACTTTATATTTTTCGGTTAGGTAATCGTACGGCGAGGTTTCTAAAGTCGAAATAACTTCTTTATATTCTTTTTTGTTAATAGGCCTGTAAATCGAAAAAATATTTTCTAATGCTTTTGGAATTCCTGTGGCTACAAGAGAGTAATGGGAGGCGTCTTCGAAGTCGTTATAGAAATACTTTATATTGGGATTTTCTACAGCTGATATAGCTTCATTTACCCCTTGGATATCCTCCCTTAAACCTTTTACATCATTTGAGGCAGTAGCTAAATAATACCAAAGCTTACTATCTGCGCCTGCTAATGCTTTGCCAATTCGCTCGCCCATGCTTGGGGCATATTCTGGACTTAAATTAATATAGGCTTGAAACAGCGGATCGCGTTTCATCATAAAATAATTAATGAAATTAGAAGTATAATCATGACCCATAATAATTTTGAATTTTGCTACACGATAGTTTTCTTCTAAGTGCGAAATGAGCTCGGTAGCAATAAAATCGTAAAACTTTTTGCCTTCATACTCAGGCATTTGACTATTGGTATCATAACGGCAATCCTCCCTACGGGTTTGTAATTGTTTAATTCCGACAACAATACTTTCAGGCATATCATCCCAATAAGAAAAGTATTTTACATTACCTACTAGAGGGTCAAAAAGGTAATCCCCATCTAAAGTTAAAATCAAAGGATATCTTTTCTCTGTTTTTTTCTTGTAACTCTTTGGGAGTCTAATTTTTATCTCTCGCGAACTATTCATACTAAAAGATTCAATACTCTTAGTAATTGTTTGTGAAAAAACAGGCAGTGTAAAAAGTAAACTAAAGGAAAGTATGATAATTTTTTTCATAATGCATTTCATCTCTATGTATAATGTAACGTTAATTTATTAAATTATTTCTTTTTTGCGAAAAAAGGTAGCGAAATGAAGGAAAAACCACCTACAATTATATTTGCGATAGTTTGTGCTCCCCATAAAATCCATCCGTAAGCAGTACCAACAGATTCGTCAATATTAAACAATAATAAAACTAAACCAATTGAATATGGAAAAACTCCAATACCTCCATTTGTAGTTGTCATGGCAAAAGAACCAACAATAAAAGCCATTAAAGTTGCCGAAAATTCCATGTCCTGAATTTCGGGTATTGCAAACTTCATGACATAAAACATTAGGATGTAGCCTCCCCAAATAATAAGCGTATGGAGAACAAAAGGAATTCTTTTCTTCATCCTAAACAGGCTTAAGATTCCTTCATATACTTCTAGAATAATTTTTTTTATTTTTTCTAATGCCTTTATTTTTGTTTTTTTTACGACGTAATAACCGATTGCTAAAAAAACGCTTAATAAAATAGCACTACTTAAAATTTGTAATAGATTGATGTTCTTAGATTCAAGGTAAGTAAGAAAAAGAGAGGTGTTAGCTAAAAACCCTAGTGCAACTACAACTAATAGCATTACTAAGTCTATAATTCGTTCACTAATAATAGTCCCTATTGACTTTTGGAAAGGAATGCCTTCATAGTTTGATAATGTGGCTGCCCTAAGGATTTCTCCAGATCTAGGGATGCCTAAATTTGCAAGATAGCCAATCATTAATGCCATATAGCTTATAGATAAGCGTGGTTGATAGCCTAAGCTTTCTACTAAAAAGCGCCAGCGATATGCTCTTGATAAATGAGCAAGTACTCCAAGTAATGCAGAAATAATAACCCAAAGAGGATTTGCATTTATAATACTATTCCATAATTCTTCTTTTTCCTTCTCAGTAGCTCCGTGTAGGGAATACCAAATAAAAAATAAGCCGATTCCTATGGGAAGAACTATTTTTAATATTTTTTTTAGAGATACTTTCAAGAAGAATTATTTCAAAAGGTTGTTTTTTTCGTTTGGAAAAACCAAAGCAGGCGTAAATTTTTTGGCATCTTCTATCGGAAGCATACAATAAGTAATTAAAATAAGTACATCGCCTTTGGCAACTTTACGAGCCGCAGCACCATTAAGTGTGATTTCACCACTATTTCGTGCTCCGGGAATGGCATAAGTTTCTAATCGTTCGCCATTATTATTATTTACAATTTGCACTTTCTCACCATTAATAATATTGGCAGCATCCATTAAATCTTCATCAATAGTAATACTCCCAATATAATTTAATTCGGCACCGGTAACTTTTACGCGATGGATTTTAGATTTAAGTACGTGTACAAACATGTGGTAAAATTAATTAATTTAAAGCAATATTATCTATAAGTCGTATTTGATTAACGAAAACGGCAATAAAAGCCCTGTATTTTTTTGAAGTTTCTATTTCAGTAGCAGTTTCCAGTGCTTCTTCATCAGCAATTTCGAAGTATTCTAGATCAAAAGTGGATTGTTTTTCAAATATAGATTTAACATATGCTGTTATTTCTAACGCATTTTTTATGCCAAACATTTTTTTGCTTTCTTGTAGTGTTTTGTAAATAATACAAGCTTTTTCTTTTTGGGTTTTAGAAAGTCTTTGATTTCTGCTACTAAAGGCTAGTCCAGTAATTTCTCTGTAAATTTCACATCCAATAATTTCAATATTAAATTTTTGAATAGCAACTAACTTTCTGACAATTTGTAATTGTTGAAAATCTTTTTCGCCAAAATATGCACACGTAGGCTTTATGGCATTGAATAAGTGGGTCAGTACAGTGCCAACTCCATCAAAATGTCCAGGTCTAAATTTTCCCTCCATTTGATTTGCTAATTCTTCAAAATCAAAACTTATAGGTGCAATTTTATTGTTGTATAAATCCTCAGGAGTAGGCGAAAAAACAATGATATTTTTAGAAGTCTTTTTAAGCAAATCGATATCTTGTTCCAAGTTGCGCGGATAGTTATTTAAATCACCATTATTATTAAATTGCGTAGGGTTCACAAAAATACTTACTACAGTAAAATCATTTTCATTAAGACTGCGATCCACTAATGAAATATGACCAATATGCAAAGCTCCCATTGTTGGTACAAAGCCCACTTTTTTGTGTTGTATATAATAAGGGGTGAGATGATTTTTTAGAGATTGTTTTGTAGTAAAAACTAACATTGGTTTTTTTTAGGAAACGCCAAAATTAATGTTTAAATGCCAGTTTGCCTAAATTTTCGTAATTTTGCACAAATTTATTGAGTACCACAGAAAAAGCAAGATTTATGAAAGATAAGAGGATATTATATGTAGCGTCAGAATTAATGCCTTATTTGCCAGAAACAGAAGTTTCCTCAATGGCCTTTGAATCGCCAAAAATGGTAAATGCTAAAGGGGGGCAAACACGTATTTTTATGCCTCGTTTTGGAAATATCAATGAGCGTAGACACCAATTGCACGAGGTGATTCGCCTTTCGGGTATGAATCTTGTAATCAATGATTTTGATATGCCTTTGATTATAAAAGTAGCTTCAATTCCAAAGGAACGTATGCAGGTTTATTTTATTGATAATGATGAATACTTTAAGCGTAAAGCAACTGTAGTGGATAAAGATGGAAGCATGTTTAAGGATAATGATGAAAGGGCTATATTTTTTGTTAAGGGAGTTATTGAAACCGTAAAAAAATTAAATTGGGCACCAGATATTATCCACGTCCATGGTTGGATGGCTTCTCTTTTGCCCTTGTACTTAAAAACGTACTATAGTAATGAGCCATTATTTAAGGATTCTAAAATTGTTACCTCAGTATATGGAAATGGTTTTGAAGGAGAATTAGGAAGTGGTTTAAAGAAAAAAATTAAGTTTGATGAAATAGCTGAAGAAAAATTAAGTCTTATAGATGTAGCTAGTTTTGAAAATTTAATGAAAATAGCTGTAGAGAATTCCGATGCAGTTATTATGGGGACTCAGGATGTTTCTCCGGAGTTAGAAGGTTTTATCGAAAGAGCTAATCTTCCTAAATTAGAATATAAATATCCAGAAGAGTTCTCGTCAGCTTATGAAGAATTTTATTTAAATGATATACTTTCCGAATCCGAACAAGTGTAAACTTATGATTAAAAATAATATGTGTCGCACTACATCGATGTGTCTGTTTTCTCTTCTGCTATTTTCTTGTGATAAAGAAATAAGCGATGTAGGTGGAGAAATATTAACAAGTACCAATATTTCTACTGTTGAATTTATTAGTAAAAATATTGAAACAGAAAATATTAGTTTAAAAACTATTCAGTCTAATAATTTGTCGGGTGGTTACTTATTGGGGACTTCCCAAAACGAAAAAATTGGCAATACCAAATATGGACTATTGCTCCGTGCAGAACCAACTTTGTCAAGTAGCTTGAATGATGCTGTAAATTTAGCGATAAAAAATAACCCAGAACGTTCGATTTCGGTACGGGTTAAATCTGCAAATATGATAATTCCTTATACTTACGCATTAGCTGCTGCAAGGGACGGAGTTCAAGATACTTTTGCGATATCAAATATTGCTAAACCAAACGTTGCTTTGGGATTAGATGTTTTTAGAAGTGAATATAATTTAGAATCTACAAGCACATCTACAAATACTCCGCAGATTTATTATGCCAATGTAGATGCTTTAGACGGTGTTAATCCAGCTGAAGGTTTCATTAACAAATCAGGAAACGAAGTTGTTAAGCAAGTTACTGATAATACACCAAATACAGATCAATTTAAAATAAAAGTACTAGATACTGCTGGTGAGCTTTTGGCTATAGATTTGGTGTCAGATAATTTTGAGAGTATAGGGAAAACGTTGCGTATAGCGCTTAAAAAAGATTTCTTTGGAGAGGGGCTTGTAGATGCGCAAGGAATTGTTCTAAATCATAAAGACTTTAATTCAACTAAATTTTTTCAGAAATTTAAAGGTTTGTATTTAAAGCCAAAAGATACTAACGAAAACTTGGTTAAAGTAATTGATGGCAATGCGACTGTAATTCCTAAAATTGATGTAATTTTTGAGGTTGTTACAGAGCCAATTAAAGATGGAGGCGATAATCAAATCATTCGAGAAGTAGCCGTTGTTTTTGATATGACACAGCAAATAGTTAATACTGTAGATTTTCCTATTGTTGCTGGTGATGTTTTTGATACTGCTTTTAAGGGTAAACAAATAGCTGTTGTAAAAGGAGGGGCTTCAGCTTCTCGCATAAAATTATTTAGTAATCCAACTCAGTTAAAATCGCTTTTTGAAGAAAAAATTATTGTGAATCAAGCAGTTTTGCGATTTAGGGTAAACAAAGAATCCGCTTTATTTGTAGAGGAAAATTTACCAGATGTACTTTCTATAAATCGTTTGGAGAGCGGGATTGAATTGTCAAGAGGGCAAATATCCAAGGATAAAACAATTTATGACTTTACAATTACGGACTATTTACAATTAATTTTAAATACAGAAAAATCTGATGAAGCGTTAAAGTCAAATATAGATTTAATTGTAGGTGTATCTGAAGCAAGTCTTAATACTGAGTCTAATCTTAAAGACCCTGTGAATAGAAGTTCCAGTATAGCTATTTTTGATACTAAAAAAAGAAAAAGAATTAATATAGGCAGCTTACAGTCATCAAAAGAGGTGCCACTTTACGGAAGTGATGCGCCTGAGGATAAAAAACCGCAATTGATAATCAAATTTACACCAACAAAATAAAATAAAAATAGCTGTATATATATAATATTAAAATTGTGCTGACCGTAATTTTTGAAATCGCATTTTACGGAAAGGCAACTTTCATTATTGTGAAAGTGATAACTAAATATTGATTTTATAACAGCGAAAAAGAATATACAATAATTTTAAACCAACTTAACTAATGTGTGGAATAGTAGGATATATTGGACAAAAAGATGCTTATCCAATTATAATAAAAGGACTTAAGCGATTAGAGTACCGCGGTTATGATTCCGCAGGAATTGCTCTTTTTGATGGGAACAATCTAGAAATAACAAAAACTAAAGGTAAAGTTGCAGATTTAGAGCGGGTATCTTTAGAAAAAAATTCTAAAAAAGGTTCTATAGGTATAGGTCACACACGTTGGGCTACACACGGAGTTCCCAATGATGTGAATTCTCATCCTCATTATTCGAATTCAGAAAACTTGGTAATTATTCACAATGGAATCATCGAAAATTACGAGCCTTTAAAAAAAGAATTAATAGCTCGTAGGTATAGGTTTCATTCGGATACGGATACAGAAGTTTTAATAAACCTGATTGAAGATGTTCAAATAAATGAAAATTGTTCACTTGAAAAAGCCGTTCAGATTGCGCTAAATCAAACGATAGGAGCATATGCTATCGCTGTTTTTGATAAACGTAAAGAAGATGAGATAGTCGTGGCCAGACTAGGTAGCCCATTGGCAATCGGAGTTGGTGAAGATGAGTTTTTTATAGCTTCTGACGCATCGCCTTTCATAGAATATACTTCTAATGCTATTTATTTAGAAGATGGAGAGATGGCTAGAATTAGTTTAGAAAAAGGAATTACCGTTTCTAAAATAGAAGATGGAGTAGGTGTTGATCCTTATATTCAAGAATTAAAAATTAATCTAGAACAAATCGAAAAAGGTGGTTTTGATCACTTTATGTTAAAGGAAATCTATGAGCAACCTCATGCGATCACCGATACTTTTAGAGGTAGATTGCTTCCAAATGAAGGGGTTATTAGAATGGCTGGTATTGCGGACAATATAGATAAATTTATGAATGCTAAACGCATCATAATTGTAGCTTGTGGAACGTCTTGGCATGCAGGTTTGGTTGCGGAATATATATTTGAAGAGTTTGCTAGAATACCTGTAGAAGTAGAATACGCTTCGGAATTTAGATATCGAAACCCAATAGTTAATAAAGATGATATTTTAATTGCAATTTCTCAAAGTGGAGAAACAGCAGATACTATGGCAGCAATTAAGTTGGCTAAGCAAAGAGGTGCTTTTGTTTTTGGAGTATGTAATGTTGTTGGGTCTTCAATTTCCAGAGAAACTCATGCTGGAGCATATACACATGCAGGACCAGAAATAGGTGTTGCTTCTACTAAAGCTTTTACTACACAGATCACAGTTTTAACATTAATAGCTTTACGTTTAGCAAAGCAAAAGGGGTCAATAGATACTTCGCAATATCATTATTTATTGCATGAAATGGAATTAATTCCATCAAAAGTAGCTAAGTTATTAGAGCAAAATGATGAAATAGAAAAAATAGCAGAGGTATATAAAAACTCAAGTAATTGCTTATATTTAGGAAGAGGGTTTAATTTTCCAGTAGCATTAGAAGGTGCCTTGAAGTTAAAAGAAATATCATACATTCATGCAGAAGGGTATCCAGCTGCTGAAATGAAACACGGACCTATAGCCTTGATTGATGAAACAATGCCAGTTGTCGTAATTGCAACCAAAAGAGGGCACTACGAAAAAGTGGTAAGTAACATTCAAGAGATTAAATCTCGAAAAGGTAAAGTTATTGCTATAGTTACGGAAGGAGATGTTAGTGTAAAAAGGATTGCAGATCATGTAATAGAGGTGCCTGATACATTAGAGCCCTTGTCACCAATGCTGACAACAATCCCGTTACAGTTATTGTCATATCACATTGCCGTAAAATTAGGTAAAAATGTAGATCAGCCACGTAATCTTGCAAAATCGGTTACTGTAGAATAAAAAAAAGCCCTGTTTTTACAGGGCTTTTTGTGTTTTTAATAAGGTGTTGAAATATCAAATATTTAAGAACTAATTGATTGTTTTTTTTAAATTTAATCGACTATATTTGCACCTTGAAAAAAGAAGCAATTAATACTGTTTAAATTGTGAATTTTTTAATAAATAATAGAAAAATATAAATATTTATATAATGGCTCAAGTTACGGGTAAAGTATCTCAAATTGTTGGTCCGGTGATTGACGTTGAATTCGCTGCAGGAGCAGTGCTTCCAAAAATTTACGATTCATTAGAAATTACTAAGGCTGATGGTTCTAAGTTAGTTTTAGAAGTTCAGTCCCATACAGGAGAAAACACAGTGCGTACAATCGCAATGGATTCTTCTGATGGTTTGTCAAGAGGAGTTGAAGTGGTTGCTTCAGGTAGCCCGATTCAAATGCCAATTGGCGGAGATATTTATGGGCGTTTATTCAATGTGATTGGAGATGCTATTGATGGTTTAGGCGATTTGCCTAAAACTGGCGATGCAGGACTTTCAATTCATAGACAAGCACCTAAATTCGAAGATTTATCAGTATCAACTGAGGTGTTATTTACAGGAATCAAAGTTATTGATCTTATTGAGCCTTATGCAAAAGGTGGCAAAATTGGATTATTTGGTGGAGCTGGAGTTGGTAAAACAGTATTGATTCAAGAATTAATTAACAATATTGCAAAAGGTCATGGAGGTCTTTCTGTATTTGCAGGAGTAGGAGAAAGAACACGAGAAGGAAATGACCTTTTACGTGAGATGCTAGAGTCAGGAATTATCAAATACGGTGATGATTTTATGCATTCCATGGAAGAAGGAGGATGGGATCTTTCAAAAGTAGATAAAGAAATAATGAAAGAGTCAAAAGCTACTTTCGTTTTTGGACAAATGAATGAGCCACCTGGAGCGCGTGCACGTGTGGCACTTTCAGGATTGACTATAGCAGAATATTTTCGTGATGGAGCAGGTGATGGACAAGGAAAAGATGTGCTTTTCTTTGTGGATAATATTTTCCGTTTTACGCAAGCAGGATCAGAGGTATCGGCACTTTTAGGTCGTATGCCATCAGCAGTAGGATATCAGCCAACATTGGCTACAGAAATGGGGGCAATGCAAGAGCGTATTACTTCGACTAAAAAGGGATCTATTACATCGGTACAAGCAGTTTATGTGCCAGCGGATGACCTTACCGATCCAGCACCAGCAACAACATTTGCTCACTTAGATGCAACAACAGTATTATCTCGTAAGATTGCTGAACTTGGTATTTATCCAGCAGTAGATCCATTAGATTCTACTTCTCGTATTTTGACAGCTGAAATCTTAGGAGATGCACACTATGACTGTGCTCAGAATGTTAAGGAATTATTACAAAAATATAAAGAGTTACAAGATATTATTGCAATTCTTGGTATGGAAGAATTATCTGAAGAAGATAAACTTTCTGTATATAGAGCGCGTAAAGTGCAACGTTTCTTATCGCAGCCATTCCACGTAGCTGAGCAGTTTACGGGTATGCCTGGGTGTTTAGTAGATATAAAAGATACTATTAAAGGATTTAATATGATTATGGATGGTGAATTAGATCACCTACCAGAAGCAGCATTCAACCTCAAAGGAGCTATCGAAGAAGTAATAGAAGCTGGGCAAAAGATGTTAGCTGACGCGTAATTTAATTCTGAATTCAGAATTCTGAATTCTGAATTCTAACTTCATAATTTAAAATATGTTTTTAGAAATTGTAACACCTGAAAGTATTGTTTTTAGCGCAGAGGTAAACTCTGTTGCGGTCCCAGGTATTAATGGCGAATTTCAAATGTTGAATAGCCATGCACCCATTATTTCTTTATTAGTTTCAGGTAATATAAAAATTGAAGTTAGTAATTTAAGTGAAGATGCAACTAAGGTGCTTAAAAAAAGCACAAATGATAGTCGTTGGAACTACACAATTAAAGGTGGCGTTATTGAGGTGAAAAATAATAAAGTAATTGTTTTAGCGGATTAATCAAATCAAAAATCAGATACAAAAGCGAGGATTCATTTATTTGAATTCTCGCTTTTTTCATTAAATGAATAAAATATACTCTTTCAAATGCAACATTGTTGCATTTGAAAGAGTATATTTGTAAAATAATTATAACATATAGTACGATGAAAATTTTTAAGAGTTTTTTAATTTTGAGTTTATTGGGTTTAATCGTTATTTCTTGTAAAGACGATGATAATGATGCTAAAATAGACGACAACGAAGAAGTAGAGCTTATTACTACGGTAGTTTATAGTTTAACAGATCCAGAGAATAATACAGTTTCTTTTACATTTGCAGATAAAGATGGTGATGGAGGGGAAGCACCTAAAGTTGATGTTTCAGGAAATTTAAAGGCGAATACTGTTTACACAGGGAAATTAACTTTTTCGGATGAATCTGGAGCAGAAGTTGATGACAAAACAAGTGAAATAGCGGTTGTTGAAGCTGATGAGCATCAGATTTTTTTTACCAATACTTCGAATAATGTATCTGTAGCTTATAGTGATAAAGATGAAAATGGGAATCCTATTGGTATAAAAAGTATATTGACAACTACATCAGCTTCAAAAGAAAAAATAACAATTACGCTTCTTCACAAGCCTAATAAATCCGCAGAAGGGGTTAAAGAAGGAGATATTACTAATGCAGGAGGAGAACCTGATATAGAAGTTAGTTTTGATTTTAATGTTGAAGCTGTGGCTTTATAAAGCAGTATTTTTGTTGTTGTATTAATTAAAAAAAATACTTTAAAAGTATATGTTGATTAAACATCACTTCTGGCTTATTTTTCTTATTTCTGTAAATAGTATTGCACAAAATTGTGTATTAAATATCAATGGTACTATTACAGATGATGGTACTAATATACCTTTAGAAAATGCTACAGCCTATATAAAAGAAACCAAAAAAGGCGCCGCTGCAGATAGTAATGGCGCTTTTAAATTATCAGGTATTTGTCAAGGGGAATATCATATTGTTTTTGGGCATTTAAGTTGTGAGCCAAAGGAAGTTTTTATAGAAGTAAATGAAAAAGATCTTGTTTTAAATTTAAAGCTAAAACATACAGCACACGAGTTAGATGATGTGCTTATTTACGCTCCTTCAAAAACAATATCAGGGCAAAGTAAAGAAACCATTTCTGAGCAAAAAATATTAGATAATGCTTCAAAAAATTTAGCAAATCTTATTGAGTCGATCTCAGGAGTTAGCACACTTAAAAATGGTACTGCTATAGCAAAACCTGTGGTACATGGCAATTTTGGAAATAGACTCACTATTTTGAACAATGGAGTGGCTCAAAACGGTCAACAATGGGGTAATGACCATAGCCCAGAAATTGATCCTTTAGTAGCTAATAAAATAAGCGTCATTAAAGGGGTAAGTGCTTTGGAATACATGGGTTCTAATCTGGGAGCTTTGGTTCTAGTAGAACCTAATAGTATTAATAAAGAGCCTCATTTGCATGGAAAATCGAGTTACTTCTTTGATTCTAATGGTTTAGGAAGTGGGCTAAACGTTCAATTGCAGCAATACAGTAAAATAGGTTGGAAAATAAATGCTACAGCAAAAAAAAGTGGAGATAGAAAAACCAAAGATTTTATTTTGAAAAACACTGGAAATGAAGAGTTAAATTTAGCCTTTCAGTTAGAAAAAGAGTTATCTAAAAATTGGAATGCTTCCCTTTATTTTAGTTCGTTTAATACACGAATAGCGGTTTTTCAGGGTACACAAGCCACGAATCTTACAAGTTTAAACGAAATTATTACTTCACCTGTACAACGATTTTCAGATGTGGATTTTTCTTATTCTATAGAACCTCCAAATCAAGAAGTATCTCATAATTATTTAAAATTGAAGGCTAAAAATTATTTGGATGACAATGCTTTTTTTGAGTTTACAGTTGCAGGACAATTAAATAGCAGAAATGAATTTGATGTTCGCCGTGCTAAATTTAAAGGTAAACCTGTTTTAAGCTTGTTAAATTATAATTTATTTGGAGAAGGAAAATTTCAAAAACAAATTGGGGAAGGTCTAGTTTTAAAAACAGGCACTCAAACAAATTTTATTAATAACAGTAATCAGCCAGGTAGAGGGGTGTCACCTTTAATACCAGACTATAGTTTGTTTCAAATAGGGGCTTTTGGTATAGTTAAGAAACAATGGTTTAAAAACACTGTAGAACTTGGTATGAGATACGATTACAGTCTTCAGGATGTAGTACGTATCAACCAAAACAATAAAAGTAATATAATAGTAGAAGCAGATAATTACAACAATTTGAATGGTTCTTTAGGAATTAAACATCGTTTTTCAGATCATTTAACAGCTAGTTATAATTTAGGATACAGCTCACGAAATCCTGGTACTAACGAGTTGTATAGTTTTGGTGTACACCAAGGAGTTGCTAGTTTTGAAGAAGGAGATCCAAAATTAAAAATTGAAAAAGCTATTAAAATGACTTTGGAGATAGAAGGGGATGTTAATGAAGTTTTTACTGTAAAAGCATTGGGCTATTATCAAAGAGTTAATGATTATATTTTTCTAGAGCCTTTGGGGTTTATTTTAACGATTAGAGGTGCTTTGCCAAGCTTTAAATATAGTCAAGTAAATGCAGAAATTTTTGGCTTTGATTTTTCAACGAAATGGAATATTACACACTCTCTATTTAGTACAGCAAAATATGCATTTATCAGGGGCTTTAATTTATCTCAGGATAATATTGCGATTATCAATTTACCTTCAAATAATTTACGTTTTGGGATAGGATATCATTTTTCAAAACCTGTAAAGCTTTTAGGTAAAGCTTTTGAAAATATAGAAATTGAGGCAAATAGTTTTCATGTATTTAAACAGGAAAACATTTCTTTTGATCAAGAACTTCCTTTAAATAAAGAACTTACAGAATTTGTGCCATTGCCAGATGGGTATTCTCTTTTTGGAATTTCTCTGGCTTCGGATATTCAATTAGGAAAAAATAGATTAAGATTTACGGGAAAAGTAGATAATTTACTTAATGTTGCGTATAGAGATTATTTAAACAGGCAACGTTATTTTGCTGATGATATAGGAATCAATGCTTCACTTGGGTTAAGTTTAAATTTTTAAAATTTAGTTATGGAGTCGCATATTGAAATTTCTAAATTACTATTACAAAAAGAAAAATTAAGGGTTACTCCGGCTAGGTTAGAGTTGCTTCAGATTTTACAGCAAAAAAGTCCAGCCGCGGTCACTTTTTCAACAATTCAAAATGCATGTAGCAAAACAGATCGAGTAACTTTGTATAGAACAATTCAGACTTTTATGGATAATGGAGTAATCCATAAAGCGTATCAAAATGAGGAAGAAACGTATTATGCACTTTGTAGTCATAATTGTTCATCAGAGGCCCATTTTCATAATCATTTGCATTTCAAATGCACTTCTTGCCAACAGGTTACTTGTGAGTACCTTTTAGAGGAGGTTAAAATTGTACTGCCTAATTTTCAAATTCATAAAGCTGAAATAGGTGTAGAGGGAACTTGTTCACGTTGTTATTAATTTTTTTAAGAAACTTCTATACGAACTCGTTTAAACTTTTCTGATTGAAGCGAAAAATAGAGATTTTTTGCTCAATTGAAATCATTTTATAGTTGCATAGCATTGCTACGGAACAAAAAAATGATAAAAAGTGAATGAAAAAGATCATTTTTCAGCCAATTGAAAAAAGTTTAAACGAGTTCTACTAATAAATAATACAAAATGTCTTCATTTAGTTGATTTAAAAAAACTAAATGAAGACATTTTAATCAATAGTTAAAGCGGAAGAGCTTTTCGTATACGGTTTAAAATAAACTATCTTTACAGATTAAACAGGCAGTCGATAGGAACGGCATTCTTTTTTACTTATTCAAATAAGCATAGCGAAATGTGATAAGTAAAAGATATAGTCAAATGCAGAACAGCCCGTCAAATAATTACATTGAATACTATATATGAAGCACATACGTAATTTTTGCATTATTGCACATATTGACCACGGAAAAAGTACACTAGCAGATCGTTTGTTAGACGAAACGGATACAGTTACCAAACGTGAAGCGCAAGCACAGTTACTGGATAGTATGGATTTGGAGCGTGAGCGTGGGATTACTATAAAAAGTCATGCAATCCAGATGGAATACACATACGAGGGACGGGAATATATTTTGAACCTTATTGATACTCCAGGACACGTGGATTTTTCTTATGAAGTGTCTAGATCAATCGCAGCTTGCGAAGGCGCTTTGTTGGTTGTAGATGCAGCACAAAGTATCCAAGCACAAACGATTTCGAATTTATATTTAGCTTTAGAAAATGATTTAGAAATTATTCCCGTCTTAAATAAAGTAGATTTACCTAGTGCTAATCCAGAAGAAGTTACGGATGATATTGTAGATCTTTTAGGTTGTGATGCAGAGGATGTAATTCCAGCTAGTGCTAAAACAGGTATAGGAATTGAGGAGATTTTAGCAGCAGTTATAAAGCGTATTCCTTCACCTACAGGAAAGGAAGATGCTCCTTTAAGAGCACTTATTTTTGATTCTGTTTACAATCCTTTTAGAGGGGTGGAAACTTACTTCCGTGTAATGGACGGAGTTATCAAAAAAGGACAGCAAATACAATTTGTAGCAACAAAAAGCAAATACTTTGCCGATGAAGTTGGAACACTAAAATTGGAGCAGGTTGTTAAAAAAGAAATTAAAACTGGAGATGTTGGATATTTAATTACGGGTATTAAGGATGCTCGTGAGATAAAAGTTGGAGATACAATCACTGATGCCAAAAATCCAACAGTTGAGACGATTAGTGGTTTTGAAGATGTAAAGCCAATGGTATTTGCGGGTATTTATCCAGTAGATACTGAGGATTATGAAGATTTACGTTCTTCAATGGAAAAATTACAATTGAACGATGCTTCGCTGGTATTTGCTCCTGAAAGTTCGGCGGCTTTAGGTTTTGGTTTTCGTTGTGGTTTCTTAGGAATGCTCCATTTGGAGATTATCCAAGAGCGTTTGGAACGCGAATTTGACATGACGGTAATTACTACGGTTCCCAACGTATCATATCATGCTTTCACCAATAAAAACCCAGACGAAATTATTTTAGTAAATAATCCTACAGATTTACCAGATCCTTCTAGCATGAATCGTGTAGAAGAACCATTTATAAAAGCTACAATTATTACAAAATCTGATTTTGTAGGGAACGTAATGTCATTGTGTATAGAAAAAAGAGGAGAGATTTTAAATCAAACCTATTTGACAACGGAGCGTGTAGAATTGACATTTGACATGCCTTTAGCAGAAATTGTATTTGACTTTTATGACCGTTTGAAAACAGTTTCAAAAGGATATGCATCTTTTGACTACTCGCCCATCGGTTTACGTGCGTCTAAATTGGTAAAAGTAGATGTATTGTTAAATGGAAGTGAGGTAGATGCACTTTCTGCTTTACTACATCAAGATAATGCTTTTAGCATTGGTAAAAAGATGTGTGAAAAGTTAAAGGAACTGATTCCACGTCAGCAATTTGATATTCCTATACAAGCAGCAATTGGAGCGAAAATTATTGCTCGTGAAACGGTTAAAGCACTACGAAAAGATGTAACAGCTAAATGCTATGGAGGGGATATTTCGCGTAAACGGAAATTATTAGAAAAGCAGAAAAAAGGAAAAAAACGTATGCGTCAGGTAGGTAATGTAGAAATTCCTCAAGAAGCATTTATGGCAGTATTGAAATTGAACGATTAAACTGTTATTTTTTCATACTTAAAACAAGAGGTACAGTTTAAAAAATTTAAACTGTACCTCTTGTTTTACTTCATCACATTTATTTGTGCTAGTTAATCATTAAGTATTCATTTTAAAGTGTGGAAGCTTAATGGTATACCTTTTTTAAGTCCCTATAAAATGACTTTATTTTTTAAATACACCAATTGAAATCTTTTCAATTGAAGAATTATCTATGTCCAATATTAATTCGGATGCAAAATGATTTCTATTAAATTTGACTAACACGGCTTATATTTAGAATATAAAATTTATATATAACTTGGGTTTGTAATCGTTGCTTTATAATGAAGAAATTGAAGCTAAAAAAAGAGTTTTTTTTGTCTAAATTGAATGTAAAGCCCTTAAATCAATTTTTAAGTTTTTAAAATCTATTTCACATTAGCAAAATTATTTTAACTAAATAAAATACTAAATTGCGTGTAATCAGCAATTTATTTGTCAAATAACACTACATGGTCAGTTTTATAGCTGTTTTTTTGTCAAATCAATATTTTAGTTCAGTTATAGTCTAGTGTTTTTCTATTGCTATTTTATTAGATAGTTCTTAATTGTAACTGGTATTCAATTAGATACTTACTATATCGTTATAATCATAAATTAATGAAAAACTGATAATAACTATAGTTGTGTAAAAAAACCAGACAGTTAGTAACGAACTAAAAACAGTACTGCAATAAAAACTTAAATATTTAATAATATAATTAATTAATAAACAATCAAATTCTTATGAAAAACAATCCTAGGAGCAGGCTAATTATTACTAACAGCTCCTCATCAAATTATTTTAACTCTTTATTAAAAAACAACAATCAATGAAAAGAATTATAACGCTCAATAAAAAAATAAGAACCTCTATAATAATAGCATGTGCGGCTTATGCATCTTCATATAGTCAAAGTGCAAATGTTGATGTAAATTTAAATATCAAACATGAAGTAGGAGGTGTTTCAGACTTCGGTAGAGAAAGACACATTACTTTGCATGCTGCGCTTACTGAACCTGATTGGACAGGAGAAGAAGCCAAAATGAAATATTTATTAGAAGACCTTGATGTTTATTTAGGTCGCGATAATGGTCGTGCAACCTTCTTATTTCAAGATACTCCTGTGGATCCAGAGATAGCGAATTATCCAAATATCGATTCTATGGATATAAAAGGTAAATATTGGAAAAAAATTCATGAGGAAATAGAGCCATTCCGTTTGCAATATGAATCTCGTAGTACCGAGATGATTATGGGAACAAACCCGCACCCAACCTACCCAACTCTTAGTTGGTTTGATAACGGATCAACAACTACTAATCCACCTTGGCAACCAAAAACAGTTGAAACCTCAGCAGATTGGGTAACAGAGTATCTCGATAGATATTTTGCGAAGAGTCAAGGAGAAGACGGAATGCAATTGCCAAAATATTGGGAGGTTATTAATGAGCCTGATATGTTGATGATGACTGGACAATTTATGGTTACTTCTCAGGAAAAACTTTGGGAATATCACAACCTGGTAGCAGAAGGAGTTAAGGCTAGATTAGGAGAAAAAGCTCCTCTTATAGGTGGAATGACTTGGGGACAACATGATTTTTATAGACCTGATGGAATTGGTAGATTTAAAGCAGGATATTTAGATGAGTTTTTAGATACTGAAAATAAAGCAATACATTCAGCGATGAGTCAAACAGCTTATGGTAATATACAAAAGCCATGGTATCAGTGGGATGTAATGTGGAAAGGGTTTATGGATGTTGCAGGAGATAATATGGATTTTTATGCAGTGCATATTTATGATTGGCCATTATGGGAAAGTGAAGGAGGAGCCATTCGTTCAGGAGGTCATACTGAAGCAATGCTTGATATGATGGAATGGTACGACGTTAATAAAAATGGAGTTAGAAAACCAGTGGTTATATCAGAGTATGGTGCTGTAAGTACTTATATTGATAAACCAAATTTGGATCCAAAAAGACGTGATTGGGAAAATTTGAAGCCTTTTTCAAACATGCTTATGCAATTTTTAGAACGCCCAGACTATATTACTAAAACAATGCCATTTACACCTGTTAAAGCAGAATGGGGAGATTATAGAAATGGAGATGGAGAAGTAACAAACAGATATCCTTATACGATGATGGATCAAGACGCTGCGGGGAACTGGCAGTGGAGTGAATATATTAAATGGTATGAACTTTGGGCAGATGTAGAAGGAACACGCATAGATACTAAAGCAAATGATTTAGATGTTCAGGTAGATGCTTATATAGATGGAAAAACAACTTACTTGATTTTAAACAATCTTGAAACATCAGATAAAGTTTTAAACCTTAACTTTTTTGGTGAAAACGGAAATACAATAGAAAATGTTAGAATTAAACACCTATTCTTAAGTGGAAATCAACCAACATTAACAGATACTGTAGTAGATAGTGCTCCCAAGTCAGTAACTATTGGTGCAGAATCTACGATGATATTAGCATACAATTATGCGCAAGAGGTACAGATTGATGAAATTTCTAAAGAATATAAGTATTACGGAGAAAGTTTAAGTGGATCAAATGGATCTACACCACATAGAGTGCAAATTAATAATGGAACTTTAACAGCGCAAGTTAATGGTGTAAATATTCCTAGTAAAGGGGAAGCAATGTTAAGACTTTGTGGGAGTTATTTTTGGACACATATATCTAGTCAAGATGATCGAAATATAATTACCGTTAATGGTTTTCCATTAGAGTTTAATTCTGATTGGAGAGGAGAAGATCCAGGGAGAAATACATTTTTTGGGGTATTAGAGGTTCCAGTTCCAATAGAATATCTTAAAACAAATAATGTAATAACAAGTACATTGTTAAATCAAAATACCTATACAAATGTAAGTATCCAAGTGTGGGATATGAGTGTAGATCCAGGAAGAAGTGATGGAACAACTCCAGTAGAGACGGTTTCTGTAACGGGAGTAAATGTATCTCCTACATCAGGAGCAGTTGATAAAGGAGCAACTACTTCATTAACAGCTTCTACTGTGCCTGCTAATGCAACCAATCAGTTTATGACTTGGACTTCAAGTCAGCCTGAAATAGCAACAGTAGATGCTAATGGTCTTGTAACAGGAGTAAATTTAGGAACAACAACTATTACTATTAAAACAACCGATGGTAATTTTGAGGCAACAGCTCAAATAACAGTTAACCCTGCGGCTCTTATAGATGTTACTGGAATATCAGTATCGCCTACTTCAAGAACTATTTTTGTAGGACAATCAATTCAGTCAGTAGCAACTATATTGCCGGAAGATTCTTCAAACAAAAAAGTAAACTGGTTATCAAATAATTCTGCAATTGCTAGTGTAGATAGTAGCGGATTAATTACAGCTATATCTACAGGTGTTGCTATTATTACAGCAACTACGGATGATGGAGAATTTAAAGCTACGACTACGATTACTGTAACTGCAGCAGGAAATAGTTTAATTATTCAAGCTGAAGATTATACTAGTACAGGTGGAGCTTTTGATGGTTTTCAAACATTTGTTGCAAATGGAATAACAGGAACAAACTTCAATCAAACAGGAGATTGGGCTGAGTATAGCATTAATATTGCTGAAGGTGGTGATTATCAAGTAGATTATTTTCTAGGAACTTCAGTTAACGGAGCTGCTATCGAATTTATTTTAGATAATACCTCTGTAATGAAAGATAACGTACCTAATAATGAGAGCTGGGATACTTTTGAAAGTCTAACAGCAAGCCAGCCTGTTACATTATCTAGTGGTAATCATGTTATTAGGTTACTAAGTGCAGGAACTAGTGGATGGGAATGGAATATGGATAGATTTGAATTGACTAAATTGGGTGTGTCATCCGAAATTAATGTAGATGGTATATCGGTTTCCACAACCTTAGTGTCGCTTAATGAAGGAGAAACGGAGCAATTATCAGCCTCTGTGTCACCTCAGAATGCAACAGACAAAACAGTTAATTGGTCCTCTAATAATTCTTCCGTAGCCTCAGTAGATTCTAATGGTCTTGTAACAGGAGTTACGGGTGGTACAGCTATTATAACAGCAACTGCTGTTAATGGAGGATTCTCTGCAAATAGTACTGTAATCGTTTCTGAATCTGTTCCAAGTAGTCCTTTAGTGATTCAGGCAGAAGATTTTTCAAATACTGGAGGTACATCCGAAGGATTTCAGATTTATAATACTGGAGGAATAACAGCAACTAATTTCAATCAAACTGGAGACTGGGCAGAATACACAATAAATGTTTCAGAAAATGGTACATATGAAGTGGAATATTTTATGGGAACTTCAGTTAATGGAGCTGCTGTTGAATTTATACTTGATGGCGTTTCAGTAATGAAGGATAACGTGGCTAACAATGGAAACTGGGATACTTTTGTCTCACTTAAGTCAAGCCAATCTTTCTTTCTTTCCAGTGGTACACATACTATTAGATTGTTAAGTGTTGGAACTAATGGTTGGGAATGGAATATGGATAGATTTATTCTAACAAAAGCAAGATCATTAAAGAGGCTTTCAAATAGTAACTCTGTATCTATTTATCCAAATCCAGCAATAGATTTTATTACAATTGGTAGACTTGGACAGGGAGAAAGCCATGTTAAAATCTACGATATCAAAGGGATTAATAACCTTAGTAGAAATATTAACAGTGCTGATAATACGATTCAAATCGATCGTTTAGCTATCGGAGTATATTTTATAGAAGTTGTAAATAAGACAACTGGCATTAAAAATACTTTTAGATTGATAAAGAATTAGAAATAAAATTTTTGATAAACTAATGAGTCCCTTACCTAATTTTAGGTAAGGGACTTTTTTTTGAAAAACAGGGATGTTTTTTTAATTTTTTCGTATCAATATTTGATTCGGGGGTAAACTATTGTATCAGTAAATATATTTTTATAGAAGAATGCAAATTTTAAAAAAATGTTTTTGAAGTCTTTTTTTTAAAAGTGATACCTTTGTATGGATTAATATGGATAGATTTTAAGTGGCAAAAATAGGAAACATAGATGTAGGAGAATTTCCATTGTTGTTAGCTCCAATGGAGGATGTAAGTGATCCGCCGTTTAGGGCATTGTGTAAAGAGCAAGGTGCGGATGTTGTGTATACTGAGTTTATATCTTCGGAAGGTTTGATTCGCAACGCTACAAAAAGTGTGATGAAGTTAGATATTTACGAAAAAGAGCGTCCCGTAGGGATTCAGATTTTTGGAGCTAATTTAGATTCAATGCTTCGATCAGTAGAAATTGTTGAAGCCTCTAAGCCAGATATCATTGATATTAATTTTGGCTGTCCAGTTAAAAAAGTAGTGAGCAAAGGAGCAGGTGCAGGCATTTTAAAAGATGTCGACCTAATGGTAAAGCTTACAGAAGCCATGGTAAAGCACACACATTTACCAATTACAATCAAAACACGGTTAGGTTGGGATCATGATTCCATCCGTATAGTTGAGGTTGCTGAGCGTTTACAAGATGTAGGCTGCAAATCGATTGCGATCCATGGACGTACAAGAGCACAATTGTATAAAGGAGAAGCTGATTGGAAACCAATTGCTGAAGTTAAAAATAATCCTCGAATGCATATTCCAATATTTGGAAATGGTGACGTAAATACACCAGAGCGAGCTGTAGAAATGAGAGATCAATATGGGCTTGATGGTTGTATGATTGGTCGCGCAAGTATAGGTTATCCTTGGTTTTTTAATGAAGTAAAATATTTTTTTAAGACAGGAACACACAAAGCCCCACCAACAATTGAAGAGCGAGTACAAGTAGCTAAAAGGCATTTAGAAATGTCCATTGGTTGGAAAGGGGAAAAGCTTGGGGTTGTGGAAACACGTAGGCATTACACTAATTATTTTAAAGGTATCAGGGATATTAAGCCGTATCGCCAACGTTTAGTTACTACCGATGCTCCAGAGGATTTATATGGGATCCTTGATGAAATTAAAGAGCGATTTACGGAGTATATGTTTTAATTCAATTACGATCTATTTATTTAAAAATATTCTAAAGGGAGTTTAGAATATTCCAGTTAACATTAATTTTAATAATTTCTATTTACATATCTCATCATATTACCGAGGTAGTTTTGGATATATAAGTACTATGACTAAGAAAAAAATAAGCCCGAATACTAAAGCAAAATTACACCCACGTAATAAACACAATGAGCGCTATAATTTTGAGGAGTTGATAAAAACACTTCCTGAATTAGAATCCTTTGTTAGACCAAATCAATACGAAGATTTATCGATTGATTTTTCGAAACAGGATGCAGTAAAAGCATTGAATAAAGCATTGCTAAAGCAATATTATAATATTAATTTTTGGGACATTCCAGAAGGTTTTTTATGTTCTCCAATCCCTGGCAGAGCTGATTATATTCATTATGTAGCAGATTTGTTAGCAGAAAGTAATGGAGGGAAAGTACCAACAGGAGAAAAGATAATATGTTTAGATATTGGTGTTGGCGCCAATTGTGTATATCCTATTATTGGTAATAGCGAGTATAGTTGGTCATTTATAGGGTCGGATATTTCAGAAAAGTCTTTAGCATCAGCGGAAGCGATAAAAAATAATAACGAATCGCTAAAGCAGTCTCTCAAATTGCGTTTGCAAGATAACCCTACATCAACTTTTAGAAGTGTTCTAAATCCAGAAGAAAAAATAGCAGTTACTATTTGTAACCCTCCGTTTCATGCTTCTGCAGAAGCAGCTCAGAGTAGTAATTTTAGAAAAGCGAAAAATTTAACTGGAAGTCAGAATGAAAACCCAGAATTAAATTTTGGAGGTCAACACAATGAATTATGGTGTGAAGGAGGGGAACTTACATTTATTAAAAATATGATTTTTCACAGTAGAGAATTTAAGGAAAACTGCGAGTGGTTTACTTCTTTGGTGTCTAAAAAAGATAATTTACGATCTTTAAAAAAGGCTTTAAAAGAAGCTGAAGTTTCAAAATTTAAAGTAATCCCTATGGGGCAGGGAAACAAAGTAAGCAGAATTATAGCCTGGACATATATACCCCAAGAAAAGGAGTGATTTTTGCTTTTAGTTAAATAAAAAGCACTTTTATAGGAGATATTTATTTTTGTTAAAGGTTTAATTTTTATATTCTTATAATAAATTTAGGCAGCTTCGGACTGTATTTGTATTTTTCCTTTTGTCATAGAAGTCCATTGTAGTAGTAGCCATTTCAAAACAGATAAAAAAAGTTTTTCTTACCCAAATTTTACTTTATGAAAAAAGTATATTGGTTGTGGCTGACTTGATATGATTACATTTAAGGCACTTCAGAGAACTCTAGAGGATTTTGATCTTTAAAAACATCCATAATAACGGCTATTCATTGAAATTTAAGATACGTAATTAAATACTAATCTCTATTTAATTTTTTTTATAAAGATCTGTATTTTGCTGTAAATTAATCTAATAATGTATGTTTTTATGGTAATTTGCGTTAATATTTTAAATATAACTTCGTAGTTTATATTATTTAGTTTTTTATAGAATATTATTAATGGAGTTATTTAGCTTTAAACAGAAAATTATATAGTAGCATTGTTAGAATCAGGTATAATATAAAATATTATAAATTTAATTAATTTATGAAAAAAATGGTTCAAGTATTTATTCTAATAAATGTATTAACTATTAATGGGCAACAATTTTTAAAACAGAGAAGCTCACAGTTGTTGGAAAAATGGCAATTTTCAAAGGCAGATTTTTGGAAAAGAGGTATTGATTAAACAGAACTTTAATCAAGCCGCAATTTATTGCTGGGGACTAGGAAATGAAATTAGAAAACCAAAAAAAGACTTAGAGATTTTAAACAATCACGTAAAAACTATAGATTCTACAAGATACACTCTTTTTGTTGATAACGTTGATGCTTGGGAACTGCATACAGTTACCGATGCGTAAGCTTGGATATGTATCATGGTTGGTATGGAGGGGGGCTAAAGGATGGCTATAGCTAAAATTCATAAAAAATTTCCGGAAATAAAATTGGGTATTGCTGAGTATGGTGCAGAAGGGTGTATTTCGCATCAAAAAGAAGATTTTGAAAGACCAGAGCCTTTTAAAGGAAAATTTTTTCCGGAACAATATCAAACATATTATCATGAAAATGCTTGGAATGATATATTAGTTAACGGTATTAAAATTGGATCAAAAACAAAGGACTCAAAAGAGTTTATTTTTGAGTGGGAAAACATACAACTTAATAAAGGCACAAACTCTATTGAAGTTACTGGCTATAAGGAAGGTGAAAAATACGAGGATCACTGTTCATGGAGTTATTAAAGGGGAGAAATAAATCCATTATTTCAAACAATATTTAGCCCTTTAACAAAAGGTATAGATTCAATTTAATTGCGTTGATTTTTATCGAGTTTATAATTAGGGTTCTTTTATACATAGTAACGATTTAATTTTGTTAAACTTTTAAGTGAATAACTCATGTTACGCAAAAAAAAGTGTGAAGAGCACTAAAAAGGTTATATTTTTAGGTCGCTAAAACTTAAAAATAATGGCCCATTTAGAATTACATCAAAGATATGAAATCTACCATTTGCAAAAGCAAGGAAATAGTTTTACAGAAATAGCCCAAAGTAAATACAATCAAAGACAAGCAAACAAGCCTAAATCGATTCGTTTGACTCAAGAAATTGGAGATTTTATAATTCAATGGATTAAAGAAGACTATAGCCCAGAACAGATTGTAGGGTATGCAAAAATATGTAATGTTCTTTGTGTTAGCGTTGAGCGAATTTATCAATTTATTTGGGAAGATAAAAA
>Ga0209595_100027_pt1 | contig 74851 bp, 55 predicted proteins | sample Porto_4metaG_FD_187427 | JGI IMG/M metagenome (GOLD analysis project Ga0209595, IMG submission 187427) | Marine algal microbial communities from Porto, Portugal - Porto_4 metaG (SPAdes) (version 2) | ecosystem: Host-associated > Algae > Red algae > Unclassified | place: Portugal: Porto... | reverse complement strand
GTCGTGGTCGCCATCTCAAAACATATAATAAATGCTTTATCTAGTCCAAATTTTACCTTGTGAAAAAGAGTGTGTGCCGAAGGGGATTCTGTATAACTGCATTTGTTACAAGTTCGATCATAATTAGTGCGAATCTGACAACCAACGTGGTGACATTTTACACACTTAAAACCATTAGTCCACTTAATTTTGGATAAATATTCCTTGCAGGAATCCACTGTGTTGAACCGAGCATAAAACTCCTGAGCATTTTGTCCTTCAAAATAAATCATAATATAAAGTATATAGTGACTTAAAGATAAAACAATCTATGAAACTAGCTAGCGATCTCTATAAAATTATAGCCATTGTTCTTTATGTTTTCCATTAATAAATATCAAACTAAATATTTAGTTAATACATCTAAAAATATTTTCAACCTACTACAAATCAAACATAAATTAAGGGCGATCAGGATGTTTTTTTCGAAAAAGGGATTATACTTATGAGTATAAATGTTTAATGATCAACGTTTTTAGATTAAATATCCAAAAAAATATCATTTCCTTAGATATTTAGTATTTTAGATAAATGAATACTTTTACAACTTTTATTTTTAAAAAGTATCGAAAAAACAAAGAGATGATTGCTTATTTTAAAGCTAATCCAGGTTATTTTGAACATCTAATAGAAGCTTCCTTATCAGTTGATTATAATAAAGCATGGCGATGTGCAATGCTTATTGGGCATATAGCAAGAATAAATGATTCTCGATTACAAAGTCATGTAGATTCATTTATTAATACACTTATGCAAATTAAGATCGATGGGCACCAGCGCCAGATTTTAGTGATTTTAGATAAAATGAAATTAATAGAAGATCAAGAAGGTAAATTATTTAATTATTGCCTTACTAATTGGGAAAATATATCCAAAATACCATCTACAAGGATACGTGCTTTTTGGATGATGGAAAAAATTGCCGAAAATTATCCCGAATTAAAAAAGGAATTAAAGTATTTTGTGACGGCATATTATACAGAAACACTTTCTTCTGGAATTAAACATATAGTACTAAAAAAATACGGATAACGTAGAAAAGGATTTACTAGTTTTGCAGGGTAATAAAATTGTAACTAAAACTATACATTCAAAAAGTTGCTATGAAAAATTTATTGATATTTCTTTTTTCTTTTTTTGTGATGATTAGTTGTGCAAGCGACGATTCTAATGAAACAAACCCTGTAGCAAAAATAAAAGAAGACCTTTGGATTTGACTCCTGTAGTAGATGAAAAACCAAACTCAATAATTACTTATCAAGGTAGTATAAAAGCAATTATTGATTAAAGGTGTATTCAATGTCATGGGATTAGTCCTAGTAAAGGAGCTCCTTTTAGTTTAATAAATTATAATGATGTTAGTATTCGGGATAGGGAGGAGCGAATAGGGGTTAGAGCCACATTAGGAACAATGCCGCCTAAAAAATCTAATGAAACGCCTCTTACTGCAGATGAATTGAGCCTAATTAATCAATGGATTGAAGATGGAGCTTTAGAAAAATAATACTCGTTAATTACTTTTAATAAAAATTTATATAAAGTAAGTACCAACGTTAGATGTAAAAATACTGATCAAAAAATAGTTTTCACAATCAATTATTTTTATAATTAAAAATCTCGTGAGGAATTTTTAAAAAAGTAATTAAATTATAAGTCGACAGTATTATAATAAAGTAAATCACTAGCGTCTGGAAGTTTTGGAATATCTACTTTCGAAAAGCACTAAGTGTCTCTGAAAAACTGATAAATAGAATTTATTAAAATTTAAATATTCAGAAAATATCTTTTTCAAATATTTTAACTTTCGGAATATGTAATGCGCTAAAAATAAAGTTGTTATTGTTATTTTTTTCTAAAATCCCAAACTTTCGGATGCTAGTGAAAGTAAGTAATAAATAAAAGAATTCCATATAAATCAAATTGGCAGTTTGTATGTTTTTGCGTTAGTCGATATGAAAAAATACCAGTACAAAAAAGAAGGCTGTCATACTTTGACTATAGCACTGTTATCAATTTTTGTATTCTTAGCTCTAGGAGTCGCATAAACAAAAATCATTACCCGTTTAGTAAAAATTGGAATAAATGAGGTGATAAGTATTTGCTTGGACATCACTATTAATGGCGGATAAGAATGTTCTTAAGTGTATCGTTGAGATGTATAAAATTGTGTCATAGTTAAAATAGCTAATCAAAAAAAAATTCTAATAAAATTGAAGAAGCAACAATACTAAGATGCCAGATTTCCTCTTCAGAAAGAAAACCCCTACTGTAAAAAAAAGTTAATAGTAAGACTAATACCAAACTAAATACTGGAGGAATATTGATGTATTTTCTCTTGAAAAGGTCATTACTTTTAATGAAATCTTCGTTAAAAAATTGTACGCCTATTTCCTGTTTAGCAGCAGCGAAGGCATTATAAAAAAATAAGCTTTATCATTTCTTTTGGAGTCGTAATAGTCAATATGTCCTGTTTTGTTTTTTTAAATTTGTTGATAAGCTTCCTTTAGAAGTTCTTCTATTTCTTTTTTTAAGGGATTTTTAAGTTTTCAAAACCCATATATTTATTAACAGGATGTGCCAAAATAGCTCCTTCAGTAAAGGTAACAAGACTAAATCCTGTTTCACTAATACTTATGGAGTGAATCATGTCAGTAAAGCCTTCTAATGAGATAGTGTAAGTAACCACACCTTTATATTCTCCTTTTTTACAACTTCTAAATAGTAAAATAGAATTGTGTAATCTCTAATGAGTGCTTTGGAGACTTACCCATAATAAGGTTCCACCCAGCGCATTCCTTTTGCATATACTCCAATATACCAGCGAGCAGTTTTTAGAGCTCTATCGGTATAGTCGTAAGTCGTACTTACGTTCAGTAGTTTTTTTAAATTTTTATCATAATAAGGAGCGTCGATTGGTTCTAAGCACAGGGTTCAAAAACGACTATTATTCCTAAAATTTGCGGAAATTCCATAGATTTTTTTGTATTAAATGTTCTAATTCTTCTTTTTGAAAAGAATGATTTTCACTTAAAATTTTAGAAGAATTTTTGGCTTTATAAATCATATCAAGAAGCTCGCAATTTATCTTTTTTTTTAAAGTTAAGTGCTACTTTTCCCTTTCAAAAAGCTAAATTTATTTGATTCATTAAAATTTAAAAAAATCAAATAATAAGTACATTAGTGGCACTATATAAAAAAAAGAGTAAGTGCTTATAATAAAGCTTGCGAATTATTATAACAGTTGTTAGTATCTCAAATATATGGATTTTATCAGTATTGTAGAAAAATGAACTTTATTTGGATTAGAACTTAGCTACGCGGCTTGTTAATTCTTCTATCATATAAAATAATACTTCCAGCAACGGCTACATTTAAACTTAGCGTAGAATTGAATTTTACAAGAAAATGAGATTGATCAATAGCTTTTTTAGAAAGACCATGATCTTCGGCTCCTAATAGATAAACGCAACGTCTGGGGTGATGAAAAGTTTCTAAATCAACGGCATCTTTTATGAGTTCCACACCTACTAAACGGGCGCCCTTTGGCAAGTTCTTATAAAAATCATCAAAAGTATTGTAATGATAGTAAGGTATTGATTTTACAGCATCATGAGTGTCACAGGCTTGCTTCGCATATCGATTGCCAATAGTAAAAATAAAACTAGCGCCCAAGTTTTGCGCAGAACGCCACAAAACACCTAAATTTTCAGGCGTTTTCCCGTTTTGAATACCGATTCCAAAAAATTCGTTTTCAAAATTATTTGTGCTCATTACTCTATTTTCTTTTTTTAGTTCAAAAGTACGATTTAAGTTAAAACTCCAAAAGAAACCTCTAATTAACTAAATTGTTAGGGAGTTGATTTGTTGTGATTATTTACAAACACTTATTTTAAGTAATGAGCGTGCTAATCATAAGAGTGTTTTGTGATTTTTTAATTTAAGAAGGAAAAAAACAGTCAGTAATTATAATCACTTTTGAACTCTTAGCTTTATTTTAATTTTAGGTTATAGTATTTTTTTTTATTGGTTTATTAAACAAGGGCTAAGAATCCTTTATGACTGCAAAGTGAATTATATTGAAAACTATCATAGAATGGTTAGCTAGCTAAAAAAATATCAAACAAAGCATTACAAGATTGTCGATTTTATGGGTAACTTATGGTAAATGTTTCTGCAGCTAGTAGAGTAAGCAAACTGACGAATAACTAAAGGTAAATTTGAAAAAAGTAAAAGAATATGAATTACAAAAAAAAAGTACTATTATTAAGTTTTGGACTATTTTCAACAATATCTATATTTTCTCAGGAAGTTTTAAATTCAAAAAGTAGTGAGGTTTTATTTAATGCGGAAAAAAATATAGCCGCAAAAAATGAAAAGGCTCAATTTACATTAAGAGTATTGGACAATTCTATAATAGGATTAATTGTAATAAAAGATTTTATTTTTTCTAATAGTTTAATGCAAGAGCATTTTAATGAAAATTATATGGAATCAGATAAATATCCCAAAGCTAGTTTTTTGGGAAAATTAATAAATTTTAATTTAGAAAATGTAAAGGAAAGGGTAAAAGAATATAAAGCCAAGGGTATTCTTAAAATTCATGGTGTTGAGCAAGAGGTTGTTTTGCTAATAAAAATGTTCAAAAAAAAGGATATCATTTGTCTTCTGATTTTATAGTAAAACTTGAAGATCATAAAGTAAAAATTCCTAAACTAATGTTTTATAAAATTACCGAAGAAATTCATGTTAGTATAAAAGCAATTTTAGAATAATTTGATGATTTATAATTCTAAAAATTAAAGCCCATACTGTTTTACAGTATGGGCTTTTGATTGAAAACTATTTTGTTTTTTAACTAAATATTAAATAAGTGCTTATAACTATAATACAAATAGCTAGACCTACAGGCTTAACGTATTTCCATGCCGTCAAATCAACATCTTTAGTGTCTTCAAGCACATAATCAGTATCTCTAGGTTTTAATTTACCAATTACTAACATAAGTATTACTGTTAACGCAAAAGCAACAAATTGTACATGCAAAAAGTGAGGCAAATCCATTTCTAATCCTTTTGCTAAAATGATATAAGTAACATAGAATACAAAGGAAAATATGATACCAGCTTTTGCAGCTATTGCAGGTACTCTTTTGGTTAAAAAACCAACAACAATTACAGTTAAAATAGGAATACTATATGCTCCATTCACCGTTTGTAAATATCCAAATAATCCATCAGAGGCATAGTATAAAAAAGGTGCTACAAACATGGAAAATATAGCTAATATAATTCCGAAGCGTTTACCAACTGAAACTACTTTTTTCTCTTCAGCTTCTTTGTTAATAAATTGCTTGTAGATGTCTATACCAAACAAAGTAACACAACTATTTAGAGCAGAGTTAAATGAGCTTAAAATAGCTCCAAACATTACAGCTGCAAAAAAACCAACTAAAGGTTTAGGAAGTACTTCTGCTACCAATCTTGGATAAGCAATATCATTATTTATTAAAGCTTCTCCGCCCCATTTATGATAAGCGATAATACCAGGAAGAACTACAATAATAGGTCCTAGTATTTTTACAAATGCAGCTAACGTTAATCCTTTTTGTCCTTCAGCCAAATTTTTAGCACCTAATGCACGTTGTATAATTTGTTGATTAGTTCCCCAGTAAAATAATTGTACTAACATCATACCAGTAAAAATAGTAGCAAACGGTATTGAAGATTCAGCCCCTCCAATAGCATTCAGTTTTTCTGGATATTCACTTGTTAGTTTTGCTATCCCGCCAGTAATACTTTTGTCATCACTTATTGCAATTAATCCAAAAACAGGAATTAGCAAGCCACCAATAAGTAATCCAATAGCATTAATAGTATCTGAGACAGCAACGGCTTTTAGCCCACCAAAAATGGCGTAAATAGACCCGATAATACCAATACTCCAAACACAAAGCCAAACAGATTGCCATTCAGTTATCCCTAGCAATCCAGGAAGGTCAAACATTCCGCTAATCCCTAAAGATCCGGAATACAAAACTATTGGTAATAATACGATAGCGTAACCTGATAAAAATAAACCAGAGGTCATTGCTTTTGTAGTAACATCAAAGCGACGTTCTAAATAGGTAGGAATTGTAGATATTCCTCCTTTTAAATAGCGTGGTAATAAAAATACAGCTGTAATTATCATTGCTATAGCGGCTAAGGTCTCCCAAGCCATTACTAAAATACCATCAGCATAAGCGCTACCATTCAATCCAACTATTTGTTCGGTAGATAAATTAGTAAGCAATAACGAACCGGCTATTACACCAGCGGTCAAACTACGACCACCAAGAAAATATCCATCTGAAGAATTCTCGTCAGTTTTTCGTGTTGACCACCACGCTATAACGGCTACAAGTAATGTAAAGCCGATAAAAGAAATTAGTCCCATAAGTTAACTTTATTAATAATTTTCGCTAAAGTATCATTATTTCTGATAATTGAGATTCTTTATGGATAGAAAATTTCGTTCAAAATGTATGATATTTGGGTTATTGGTATTTTTGAGATTGATACACTGAATTATTCTAACTTTTTCAATATAATTTTCATGCAAACATTGTATAATGATCTTTATAGGTTTATTTACGTAATCTAAAGTCCGAGCTTAATTACTATAAAACTAAATTGCCATATCATAAGTTTATTTTAGGATGTTATTAGTTAGGTTGTGCATTTATCAATTATATGATGTGGTTCTAGAGCAAGTGTAAATTGATAAAACGAATTTATAGTGAGATAAATAATTGTAAGAAGCTTAACTTGGCTTTATAATTTTATCACTTTATGATATTGGTTATCTACTTTTACAATGTAAATGCCAGTAGATAATTCACTTAAATTAAGTTCGGAAACTTTAGAGTCTTGATTGTAATTTAGAACTGGAATAGAATAATTAGCCCCTTTAAGATCAAAAATTTGAATTTTCTGTACTTTTTCTGTATTCGATAAAAATACATTGTTTACAAAAGGGTTTGGGTAAACAGATATTTCATTGTTAATTACAGTTGGTTTTGTTTTTTTACCCTTAAAATAAGTAATTCCAAAATTATAAGCCGCAATACCTACTTTTTCACCAATTATTCTTCCTGGAATATCATCAGCAGGTGGATGAATACCTCCCCATATTCTAGACAATCCACTTTGATCTGCTGCGTCACGGTAAGTAGCCCATTGTAAAGTGACATCCACACTTGGGCCTTCCTCAAAAACTAAAAATTCATTCTTTTTTGCATAAAACTCACCCATTCCACCAGGAAAATAATCATCTCCTGTAAATAGAGTTAATACTTCTGCTGCTGCTCTTGAAAAAGCTGAGTGACCAGAAACATAGCCAGCAAAAGGAGGAGTTACAAAACTCGGGCGTTGATATGGAACCCATTTTTCTGCCAAAATCCAATCAACTCCAGCAGTATCAATATTGGGATTTGAAATTGTATTAGTTCCCTTCCATGCAAATAGTTTTATTTTCCCTACGTTTTTCTTATCAGCTCCTTCTAGGGGGTCACCATCTTCAATTATTTCAATATAATCCTTTTGGAGGGGGATTCCATTTTCGTTATAGTTTTGTAATGATGTATCTGTACTTTGTCCTAAAAGAGCCATATTCCTTAATGCAGAAATAGGTCTTACATAGTCATACCAGCCTTTTACACTCCATGTGGCTACAGCAGCATCGTGTAATGCACCTCCTAATAAAAAATAAGATTTTACATCCCATTCTAATAAATTTAATTCATCTCCATTACCTTCAAACTTTCTTAGCAATAGCGGATGATCGTTAACTTTGTTTAAAATAGTATACCAGTGTCCTGGAGGGGTTTCAGAATCAGGTCCATCGGCCCAAAACTCAGCTAAAACCCTAGTAAAATCTCCTCTAGGAACCATTTGTTCTTTGTAAGGGAGGTTAGTTTTAGGATTAATAGTTCTTCCTTTCCCTACATCACCACCTTGTTCTCGATTGTAAAAATTTGCATAATTTTCAAAATTATTGGGGTAATTAATTATTTCATTATTTCCACTGGATTTTGGAGAAATATCCCAAATAACTCCATCAGTAGGGTCTAAGTGTGACGACCATATCGAAACTAATGAAAATGTTTGTTTGTAATTATCACTCGAAGTGGAATTGCCTTGATCAAGTAATGGAGGTTTCCCAGGGTTGTGAAAAAAAGTAAAAGTATGTCCATTCCTTTTTTTTGTTGTTTTAACATCATCAGTCAAAGCAAAAGAATTTACATTACCCCATTCAGGATTTAAAAAATCAGGAATTATGCCCTGTGTTGGGTTTCCACTTTGGTCAACAAAAACATCAAATTTTAAAGGTTGCCATCGGTTGGGGTTTTCTAGTAAATTATTTGTGGTGCTTTTAAGGTCTAATGGCGTATTTACGGAAGTATAAAAGGCATTATCATATGCTGTTTTTTCTCTTGAGCCATCCTGTAAGCCATAATTTATGATATTTTGTGCTATGTAGTTTCCTAAAAAAACAGAGTTGCCCTCTTCGTATTTAGTACTTGTTACTTCTTTATCATACCCCATAGCTTCCATCAAAAAATCAAATAGTTTAAGTGTTTTTTTTGAATTTGGGGAGTTTTTAAAGCGATGAGTTAATAACCTGTAAGCAGCATAGCTCATAGTTTTGGCTCGGAAATCTTGTTTCGAAAGTTTAGGAAATTCAAATCCATCAAATTTACTTTCAAATCCATAAACATTATTTCCCAATAAGTATGGAGATGCCTCATCATCATAAATAGCCCAAGCATCATAAAGGGCAATACTTGTGTGAAATAAATTTCTAGCATGTATTGTTGGTCTTGCAAAATCACTTCTTATAGCTATTAATAAAGCTTCATTCCATAAACGGGCTAAGGATTTTTCGTTTTCTTTAAAAGTATATTTGAGTTCTATTGGTAGTAAGATTTGTTCTGTAGAACAAATCTTACTAGATTCTATTAGGCTTACTTTTGCTTCTGTTGAAACACCCCATTCCACGATTATCGAGTTTGTGCCTTGACCGGATACAATTTTCCCACCAGCAACATTCCAGTTAATATTAGAGCCTTCAATTGTGGGTTTATACGAATAGATTTCTTTAGAAAAAAAATCAGCTTTTTTATTTCCAATAATTACTTCAGCAGTTAAGTAAATACAACTTGCATCATCACTAACTGCATCGGGGTTGTAGTTACACGATCTAGGATCGGTACAGCCAACTATCTTTACCGAAGGAGTAATGTTTAGAGTAGAAACACCTTCTCCTTCTTTTATTTTAATTGTCGTATTTATATTTAGGTTAGCTGTAAAGTTTTCTTCAATACCTGAGGGCCATTTTATTGTTATTTTTTTTATTTCATTAGCATTATTTAAGCCAAAATGAACAGGTTTAATACTCTGAGAAAGAAATCCAAGACCCGTGTGATATCTTTTTTGTGTGCTTTTTTCCGTTTCTAATGTAATAATTGATCCAACAGCATTTTTATTGCTTGTAGTGCTTTCTAACCAAATTTTTAACCAGCCTGTTGCTTTGTCTATTTTTGAGTCAATTATTTTATTTTCATAGAAAAAAGCAGCTCGATCACTATTAGTTACAATTAGATCTAAATCACCATCATTGTCGTAATCAAAAGGAATGCAGCTAACGGATACGCCTATTTCATTTAAACGTAATTGTTTTGTTATATCTTCGAAATTACCACTGTTATTTTTAAAATAGAAATTAGGTTCCGATTGATTAGCTGATTGTGTAAAGCCACTAACAATAAATAAATCTTCATCTCCATCCAAGTCAAAATCAGAGAAGGTAACATCCCAAGACCAGCCTGTATCTATAACCTTTTTTTCTCTTGCAATATTTTTAAACGAGTTTGAGCCGTTGTTTTCTAAAAATTCATTAGCTTCAGTGGTATTGGTAATAAAAAAATCAAAGTCGCCATCGTTATCATAATCGCTAATTGCGATCCCCATATCACTGTTTTTTTCTCCAATTAGGTTGTACTCCAAAGCCATGTCGGAAAACATACTACCATTATTATTTATGAAAACGGAGTTTGCTATTTCAAAATCTTGGCTTACAAGTAAATCTAAAAAGCCATCACTATTGAAGTCAAATGGAAATGCCTGATAAGAAGGTTTAGCTTTGTTATCACTAAACTGCTCGGTTGCATCATTAAATGTTCCATTTCCGTTATTAATGAAGAAAGGATTTCCTGATTGGCACGTATTCCATTCGCAGATATAGATATCCAAAAAACCATCGTTATTAACATCAAACCAAGTAGGAGAAGCGTATACACATACTTCATTAAAGTTTCCTATCCCTGATTCAGCAGTTGCATCTTTGAAAGTGCCATCTGTATTATTTTTTAAGAGTGTTATTTTTCCAGCTCCAGTTAAGAATAAATCAGGATAATTATCATTATTGTAATCACCCCAAGACACACCATAATTTGTGCCAGCCAATCCATTTCCTGTTGTTTTGCTACGAGGTCTATTGAATAATATATTCTGAATTCCCGATTCGATAGTAATATCTTTAAAAGCACCATTATTTTCATTTCTAAATAGTTTGCTCTTTACATCGGTATTTGAGGTTAAATTATCATCGATTGAAACAATAAAAATATCCAAGTCAAGATCATTATCAAAATCAGCTACGGCAATGCCATTATTATTATGATTGTTAAAGTCTATTAATTTTTCAATACGATTAAATTGTTGAGCATTTAAAATACTACCAATTAAAAGGAAATACAGAAAAATTGAATTTTGAGTCATTGTTTATTTCAGAAATTAATAGATGCTTTCAAAATTTAACTCGATGTGAGTAAGTTTTCGTTAAGGGTAATTTACTTTTAGAATAGCAAAGTTAACGAAAAGCTTATAGTTGTTTAGAATTTTGGGTGTTTTATCTATATTAAAGTAATATTAAGTAAATTATTTAATTAATTCGCTACTAAATATGTTAAAAAGTCACTTTTTTGTTAGTTATGGGGTTTGGCTGCATTTTTAAATAATCAATTTTTCATTTATGAGCAAGAGTAATAATTTCATAACTTTCATTGTGTTAGTGATGTTGCTTTTTTCAATTAGTTGTGCCTACCAAAAAGAAAAGCCAAAAACACTAATAATAAAGCAGAAGACATTAGTATTTCAAAAGAAAAGCTTCCTAACTTTAAGTGGTTTAATAGGAGACTATCGTTTGAGGAAAGATCATGAGTTTTAGTGGTTGAAATGACTTTAAAAGAAAAAGTATGGCTATATGTATACAAGTCAAAACTTATTGAGCACTTAGGAGTTTTTGAGTATAATTAGTGAAATGAGTGTCTGCATGGTGTTTCCTCAAATGGTAGGCGACAGTATTTCCGCAAGCTATTGTTTTGGCGACTACGTTTGGTGAAGATTTAGCTTTTAGAGTTGCTAATGCTATTTCTGATGAAGCTAGAGCAAGATTTAATGCTTCAGTAGCAATGGGAAATCGAGGTCAATATGCGGGTTTAACTTTTTGGACACCACATAAATATATTTAGAGATGCCAGATGGGGTGGAGGGCAGGAAACTTATGGTGAAGATCTGGTAGGTGGCCAAAAACATAAGACTATTACTTTAGAAGCAGTGCAAAAATCAATTGTTTTGCTTAAAATAAAGGAAAGTACTCCCTATTAAAAAGAATATTAAATACCTTTATTTTGCTGGTCCACATGCGTTAAGTGAAGAGGTTTTACTAGGAGGTTATTATGGCTTGATTTCCAAAATGCAAACAATACTTGATGGTATAGTATCAAAAGTTAGTACAGGTGCAAGTGTCGGGATAGTAGTATTAGGTATTTAGGATTTGTATGAGGGAGAAGAAATAGAGGTGATAGTGTCTAAAAGTAAAGGAGATGTACAAATTTAAGATTGCCAAAGTATCAGATAGCGTATATAAAAAAAATAAAGTCACATAATAAATACAATTCATTAGTAGTAGTGTAAAACAGATGGGGCTCCAATAGCAATGCCTGAATTGTATGGCTTGGTAGATGCAATTGTTTATGATTGCTATCCAGAGGATGAAGATGGTAATGTTGTTGCAGATATTTTTTTTAGAGATGTTTCTCCTTCGGGTAAGTTGCCCTTAACTTTTCCTAAATCGGTTAAAAATTTACCTCCTTACGGTAATTATAGTATGAAAAGATGTACCTATAAATATGCAACTGCTGAACCCCAATTTCTCTTTGGTTTTGGATTATCATATACTACATTTGAATATAGTGATTTAAAAGCTTCAAGAAAAGTTGTTGAGGTAAGTGTGAAAAATACCAGTAGAGTAGTTTTAGAAGAAGTGGTGCAATTATATTTAAGTTGGTCAATGGTAGGAAAAAAAGATCCAAATACAATATTAGTCAAATTTAAACGTTCAAATTTCGCTCCAGATGAATCAAAAAAGCCTGCATTTAGCCTTGGTGAATAATCATATATTCAATATAATGAGGACGGATCTAGCGAGGTGAGACCTGGTAATTATAAAATATATGTCGGTGAGACTTCTCCAAATATAATTTATAAAACACTGTAATTGAAGTTATTATATTCTGTAATATAAATCAGAGTTAATAGCTAAAAAATACGATATAGTTGTTTTTTGACTATTTTTTCATAAAAATTATTGAGATTTATAAAAAAAAGATTAGTTTTAAAAAATATTGGGTTGTGAACTGCTGGTTTCACTAAAATTAAGATGATTTTGAACATTTGTTCTGTGTTAATAATCATTTGTTTTGGAAAATTACGCTCCGTTTTTCAATCTTTGTATGCTTTAAACTAATTATAATTAAACTATAAACAATTTAAGTATGAAAAACAGTTTTATATTGTTGGGTCGACTCAGGTCGGTGCTATTGGCATTGGTCTTCATGATCGGCTGTAGTTTTGCATTTGCGCAAACTAAAACCATTTCGGGGGTTGTGACCGGTTCGGGTTTACCACTGCCTGGGGTTAATGTCAAAATTAAAGGGGGTAGTACTGGAGCAGTAACTGATTTTGATGGTATTTATAAAATCGATGCAAATACAGGTGATGTTTTAGTATTTTCATCTTTGGGATTTGCAGCGCAAACAGTTACGGTGAGTGGCGAATCTAATATAGATATAAACCTTGTTGAGGATGCCGAAGTATTAGATAATGTAGTGGTAATTGGATATGGGTCTGTTGCCAAAAAGGATTTAACGGGTTCTGTTGTTTCTGTTAAGGCGGAGGATATTGAAAAAGTGCAAGCAGTGTCATTTGAGCAGGCTTTAGTAGCTAAAGCTCCAGGTGTGCGAGTTGTGACTTCGCAAGGGGGGCCTGGAGAAGGTTTTCGTGTGAAAATTAGAGGATCTACTTCAATACTTGCTAGTTCAGATCCACTTTATGTTATTGATGGTTTTCCTATTGATAGTAATGGAGGGAATAATTTTAATTCTCAGGCATCTGGGGATTTAGGAGGTACACAATCTAGTCCTTTGGCCTCTATTGATCCTTCAAATATTCAATCAATTGAGGTATTAAAAGATGCTTCTGCTACAGCTATTTATGGAGCACGAGGTGCAAATGGGGTGGTGATTGTTACCACAAAATCTGGTAAAAATAAAAATACAAGTTTTACATTCGAAACATCTTTAGGGGTGCAAAAAATTTCTAGACAATTAGATTTACTTTCGCCTCAAGAGTATGTTAATGTACAGAGAGAAGCTAATCCTTTTACTACAAGACCAGAGTTGGCTTTTAAAAGGTTTGCTATTTTTGGTTTTAGAGACGATAAAGGAGGGAATTTGGTTTTAGGTGATAATTTAGCAAATGATGAATTAAGATCAGTGGACTGGAGAGGGTTAGCCTTTAGGGAAGCACTTATAAAAAAGCATGCATTGGCAATTACTGGGGGGAATGATAAAACATGGTTTTCGGCTCGATTCAGTTATACGGATCAAGACGGGGTAATCAAAAATTCTGACTTTACTAGGTACGCATCAAATTTCAATGTAAGTTCTAAAATAAACGATAGGTTAGATGTGGGTTTTGTTACAAATATTGGACTTATTAAACGTAATGGTGTTGCCACGGCAACGTCAAGTGGTGTAAGTGCCCAACGAAGTGGTGTGCTTACTAATTTAGTTAGAGCAGCGCCAGTACAAGCTAATACAAGAAAGTTAAGGGAATTGGCAATAAGATTAGGGCTTGATCCAACCGCATTAGAGGTAGATGAGTATGGGTTTGTGGAACAATCCCCTCAGGGAGGTGTAATTAGAGTAAATCCGATTCGACAAATTACTGAAACGACTAGAGAGACAACAGAAATAAATGGTTATTTTAATTCAAATATTGCCTATAAGATATTGCCTAATTTAGAGGCTAAGGCAACTTTTGGAGGTAGTTTTTATTTTAGTAATGGTTTTTCTTTTTATCCAGGTAGTTTTGGTTGGGGACGTTTAACTAATGGTAGGGCTTTTACATCCACTTTTAGAAGTGAGAGTTTTTTGAATGAAAATACATTAAAATACAATGTAGGTTTTGGAAGAAGCAAATTTGATGCTTTATTGGGTTTTACGCAACAACGATCTAGATTTGTTAATACTTCCTCTACAGTTACTGAGTTTGAGGAAGAAGCGGTTAACTTAGGGAAGCTTCAAACGGGTGTCGCAGAACAGGTGAATTCTAATGGTTTTCCTGAGCAAGGAACCTTGTCGTTTTTAAATAGATTAAACTACAATTATGATAGTAGATATTATTTAACTTTTACAGGAAGATATGACGGTTCTTCTAAATTTGGTGTAGGAGATGTTAGCTCTAACGCTAAATGGGGCTTTTTTCCTTCAGGGGCATTTAAGTGGACTATATCAAATGAAAACTTTATGTCAAACGCAGACTTTATTAATAATCTTAGTTTACGAACTAGTTATGGTGTAACTGGAAATCAGAATATACCAGCGTTTATTACTCAAGTTGAAAATCAAGTAGAGTTGAATAGAGGGGTTAGGTTAAATGCTAGAATTGCCAATCCTAATTTAACATGGGAAACCACGGCTCAATTTGATGCTGGCTTAGAGTTTGGGTTGTTTAATAACGCGGTTAAATTTGAGGCCGATTTTTATCAAAAATCAACTACAGATTTATTATATGCTTTACCAGTTGATGCTGCTACAGGTTTAGTTTCTAGTACTACAGGAAGTGAGGAAAATCGAGTTTTTACAAACTTAGGAGAAATTAGAAATACAGGTGTTGAATTAAGTTTGGGAGTAAGAATTATAGATACAAAAAACTTTAAATGGAATGCTGATGCTAATATTACTTTTAGTCAAAACGAAATTAGAGATCTTGGAGCTGGGGGTGATTTTATAGCAGATTCTAATGTGGAAAATAGAATAGATCAAGATATATTATTTAGAGAGGGTGAACGTGTAGGATCCTTCTTTGGTTTGCAAACTGATGGGATATATAGATATAGTGATTTTGTGGAATTTGATGGATTGGATAATGTGCAAGCGGCAAGATTGTACCGCTCGGGAGGGACAATTGCTCCTGTGAGTGATATTAATATTGACGATACTTTGGGTGATGCTCCAGCATCGGGCTATACATTAAAGCCTGGAGTGGTAAGGGTACAAGGAGTACAACGTTACCGACCAGGGGTTAAAAAATACAAAGATCAGGATGGTGATGGGATTGTAGATTTAGACAAAGATAGAACGGTCTTGGGGAATAATCAACCAGATCACTTTGGAGGATTTTCAAATAATTTTAGTTATAAAGGTTTTGACTTTTCTGTATTGTTCAATTGGTCTTACGGAGGTGAAGTTTTTAATAAGAATTTATTTACCAATACGTTTGGTACAGGAACAAACCTTTACGGGGTAGTTAGGGATCGATGGACTCCTTTTAATACAAATACCAACCGTCCAAGTTTGAATTCAAGTGCAGTTTTTCCTTTATTACAATCAAATAGATCACCAGCAGATGATACTTTAATTGAAGATGCCTCGTATTTGAGATTAGCTAATATTTCATTAAGTTATAAATTACCAAGTGAAATGATCAAATCATTAGGTCTAAAAGATTTCAAAATATTTGGGGCAGTGGATAACGCTTATCTATGGACTAATTATTCAGGTTACGATCCTGATGTAAGTGTGGGGTCTCCATTGGCTGCGGGTATTGATTTTGATGCCTATCCAAGAGCAAGATCTTTTAGAATAGGTGTTAAAGGAACGTTTTAAAAAAAAATTATGAAAAAAGTTTTGTTAAATAAAATTAGATTAACATCTGTATTTGGTTTGCTGGTTGCAAGTTTTGTAGGATGTAGCGATATATTAGAAGAATCTCCGTCAGCTTTTATTCCTAAAATTGATGCCTCAGTTATTAGTGAAGGGCTTCTTACTAGTGTTGAAAATGGGCTTTACGGTAGTTTAGCACAGGAAAATATTTTTGATGCTAATGGTTACCCAACAATATGGGGAGATGTAGGAGTTGATGTTTTTGGGAGTCCAACATTTGCCACGACACCCCCTGCTGTAACTAATAACTTTTTGCCTAGCAACGAGCAGGTTAATGATATGTGGCAAACACATTATAAGGCATTAAGTGGTGTTAATTCTGCCATTGCAACATTTAAAGATGTAGAGGTAGAGGAAGGAAGCTCCCTAGAGCAACCATTAAAAAATCTACTAGGTTCTGCAAGGTTCATAAAAGCAATTTTATATTTTAATTTAGTAAAAGCGTACGAAAGACCAGTAATTGCAAACGATTTACCTGAAACAGTGGATGAGGTAATAGCGCAAGAAAAGCCTGGTAATGCTACCCCTAAAGAAGTTTATGAATTGATAATTTCTGAATTACAGCAAGCCATTGTTTTGTTAGACGATGCCAGAAGTTCGCAGTTTGCCACTAAAAGTGGGGCAAAAGCTTTGTTAGGAAAAGTTTACCTTCAAATAGCAGGACTGTTAAAAAACAATGTCATACAAAGTGGCTTTGAATTTAAGCAATCAGCTAAAGATTTTTATACATTATCAAATAAAATGTTAGATGAAGTTATAAATAGTGTCGACTCCAATGGGAAGGAGGTAGAAGGTGCTAAGTCATATGCATTAGAAAAAGATTATAGTGACGTTTTTGATCCTTCTAAAGAAGGACAGAATTCTGAAATTATTTTTGGTGTTTCATTTAAATCAGGAGGAACGGGTAGTAATTATGGAGATTATTACGGTATAATTGGTGGGCCTCCAAATGGTGGATTTCAGAATGTATTGCCTCTTTTTGAATTGATTTATAGCTTTTATGATGATTTTAGAGCAAGTGAAGTAACATTTAATAATTTGTTTGATTCAGATTATCCGTTGCCAGTAAGTGACAGTCGATTTTTAGTAACATTTTCAACTTTTGATGTTCAGGGATTTAATAACAACCCAGGTGACTTGTCAAAACTTAATAAAAATGTTAGCCCTGGTAGTTTTGGAGCTTATAAATGGATAAAACCAATACCTGCTCCTGAAGGAGAAACTTTTGATAGACCTTTTGATTTTCCCTACTTAAGGTATTCCGATGTGCTATTGATGAATGCTGAGGCGATATTAGGTACGGAAATGGATAAAGCAAAGGCTGTAGAGTATTTAAATATGGTTCGAAGAAGAGCTTACAGGTTTGATGTAAATCAGACAGTAGCAGCAGATAGTGGGAGGGATTTCAATCCAGATCCAGCATTATTAAATATGCAAGAGGAGGTTCATAATATTGGTGGATCAAATATTGATCCAGAGGTAGATCAACGTCCTACGATAGAGGTAATGTCACAAGCCAAACAACTTCAAATTGAAGCAGGGACAATTGGTAGTTACAAAGTTTTACCTATTGATTATAGTGCAATGACATCAGCAGAGGATTTGTTGGTAGCTATTATGGTTGAAAGAAGAAAAGAATTGTGCTATGAAGGACACCGAAGAGATGATTTGATAAGAAACGGTGTCTTAGGAGAGGTGATTAGTAAAGTAGGGATTGCTGGTGAATTCCCATCCAAATGGAGCTTTAATAATTATCCTTCTAACGCAAGTTTTAACGCAACAGTTAATAACGGAAGTTCTCCAAGGCCAAAAGATGATTTTCAACCTCATAAATATAGATTTCCAATTCCTCAAAAACAATTGGATATAAACGAAAACCTTAGTCAAAACTCAGGTTATTAAAACTTAGTATTATGAAAAAGAATAAATTTAAATTATTAATTACTTTTATAGCTTTTACGTTGGGGCTTTTAAGTAGTTGCGACGAAACTTTAGAAACAGGTGGGCAACCAAACGCTATTGTTGATTTTGATATCTTTGATTTATCATTAAATCATTCTATAAAAACAGGATTTACTAAGCCTAATAAAAAAGGAGAATTACCTAATCCTGATACCGATAATGCAGTAGATATTTTCACAGGCATCAATAGAGGATACAGATTGACAATTAAAAACTCGGATGTAAAAGAGGTTTCATGGAAAACTGTTGATGGTTTAACAATTTCTGAAAATTTAGTTTTTGACGATGCTGGTATTGTGCAATCTTTCGATAAGGTTGGTGATGGATCGTCATCTACTGAAAAAAGCATTATTGTGGTAGTAGCGAAGGCAACTCCAAAGGGAGTAAATGCGCTAAGAGGCGAGGTAGAATTAGTATTAAATAATGGCGTTATTGTAAAGTCGGACATTTCCTTTAATACGGCTCCTAATGTAGTCCCAGTTTATGAAGTGTTAGAATCGGGTGATCCTATTCCTGTGGTTATAGTTTCTGAAGGTAATGTTGAATCTGGAAGAAGAGTATTTAAGCAGGGTGTAGAATATACTTTTACCAATACAACCACGAATGGTGTTTCTGATGATATAAAAACAAGAGGCGATAATAATATAACTTGGATATTTGAAGGTGCTACTGATGTTGCTGGAAATCAAATAGTTAATCCAATAAATATTAAGGCAAATGAATCGGTTAAGGTTAAATTTCCTACTATTGGGAAATCAATTGCTAGCGTCCGCATGATTTACGATAGATCATCTCCTAAGGCAAAACCAGTTGAAAATCGAATGTTAGATTTATCTATAGCTGATCCAGATGGGATTGTTCTTGAAGGTTTTGGTTCGGTTACAGGAAATACGATTCAGCTTAATTTTGCAAGTGATTTAGCTACTTTGCCTGCTAATATCATAGATTTATTTATATTTAAAGTTAACGGTTTGGATACTGTTTTATCAGTAACATCGGCTATGATAGATGCTGTGGATAAAAAAATGTTGATATTGGAACTCTCAGGTAATATTGAAAGTGGAGATGAATTGTTTTTAGAATATACTAGTTTTACGGCTATGTCGGGTACTAATGGAAAGTCTGTTAATGGTTTTATAAAGAATGTTCCTAATGGCGCTGTAAATTATTATAAATCTATGCAGGGGTATGTAGATGGCACAACACAGGTTGGCCCGACGCCTATTGATCTTAGTTTTGCTTCAGTTCCTTTAGGAACAACGCCTGATTTTATTGGATTAATTGAAGAGGGGAAAGATTTTTTAATAGATCCTGCTACTATTGGAGTTTCGATAAAAGTAATAGAAGATACTAGGCCCGGTGCTAGAGATTCAAAAGCGTTAGAAATTAAATTACCAGTTAGTTTTGATGGTAAATATCGTTTACAATTTATAACAAACAACCTAAAAGGCACTGATGGATCTTCATCTTTACCAAATTATATGGGGTATGTGCCCAAAGGGAATTATAAGGCTACTTATTGGGAGAGATATATTCCTAATGGAATCCCAGACTTAACAAATATGGATAATAGATTTGCAGATAATTCTTTTTATCTAAAAGGTACAAATGCTGCTAATATTTCAGAATTTGGATGGAAAAGAAGAAGTTCGGATTGGTTGCTAAAAGAAGGAAAAGACCTTAATGTTTCTGGAGAAACTATAAAATTAACCGTAGGAGGAAGTGACACGGATGAATTTGGGTCTGCACCAGCAATTCAAATGATATTAGTAAAAGGTGATAGCGAAGGTACTGATGGCTATACTATTATTATGGATGATTTTCAATTAATAAAAATTCCTTAATTAAGTTTAAAGGTATATTAATACTATAGGTGTAATAGAAATAAACAAATTTAAAATGAAAAAAATATTAAAATTAATTTTAAGCTTTTCTTTTTTGACATTATCATTTATGATAATGTCATGTGAAGAGGATGATTCAATAATACAGTCAGAATCAACTAATGTTACTATTGCCCAATATTTAACAGTAACTCCAGAGTACAGTTCACTTGTTGCAGCGGCAAAACTCTCAATTATTACCGATAAATTTGCCAAATCATTAGGTTTAACTACGCTGGGTGATGATGGCAACGGGTATGCTTTAAAAACAAATGCAATTTTAGAAGGGGATTCTGTAACTAAAAAAGCCACTTTTTTTTCTATAGCAGATGTATTAGCAATACAAAATTTAAATGTAACTATTTTTGCTCCAGACAATGCGGCATTTGAATCTGTAGTGTTATCTTCTTTTGATACTTTGGATAAACGAGCGGCATTAGCTCAATTGCTTTTATCCCATGTAATAGCTGGAAAAGTATTTACAACGGATTTTAAAGTAGAAGCATATAAAACTTTTTCTACTTCATTTAGTGAGTTGTCTGTTGCTGTAGTAAAGCTGCCAATTGATAAAAGGGGGGATGTTAAAGTTTTAACTGCTGAAGAAATAACAGAAGATGACGAAAAGGGAAATGCCCCGAAAGGTGATTTCTTTGTATTGAATGGGGACGATAATTTTAGATTAAATCGTTTTTCCGTAAATTTAGAAGCAAAATCCAATGGTATAATACACCGGATTAATACAATTTTAAATAATTAATTTTTTAGATTAATTATTTAAAATTTAGTAACACTAAAACCACTCAAACTAAAAGTTTGGGTGGTTTTTTGTTTTTATAGTCTTCCTTATTTTTATATTTGCGGTAAACACAAAAATCATGCGTCAAAAAGTAACTCTAAAACAATTAGCAGCAGAATTAGATTTGTCTATCTCAACAGTTTCAAAATCGTTAAAGAATGATCCTGAAATTAGTCAGGCTACAATTGATAGGGTGTGTAAATTAGCAAAAGAACGTAAGTATAAGCCTAATGCATTAGCTGTAAGTTTAAAAAGTAATAAAACCCGTAGTATTGGTGTAATTATTCCCGATATTTTAAATAACTTTTTTGCTAAGGTTCTTCTAGGGATAGAAAATGAAGCAAACAAAAATAATTATAAGATTATTACATCTATTTCTAGTGAATCCTTCGAAAAGGAAAAAGAATATTTAGATATGTTAGCTTATAATGGTGTTGACGGTTTCATTTTGGCTGTTTCTCAAGAAACTCAAACGAAAGGAGAGTTTGAGCATTTTAATGAAATTTTGAAAGACGAAATCCCAATCGTGATGTTTGATCGTGTAGCTGATGATATTTATTGCGATAAAGTGATTGTAGACGATAAAAAAGGTGCAGGAGACGCTGTAGATAAGCTGATCCAATCAGGATGTAAAAATATAGGTGTGGTGTCTACAATTCAGAAGTTAAGTGTGGGTAAAGAGCGCTTAGAAGGAGTTGAGAGAAGATTGAAGAGTTATGAGAAAACAACAATGATCCTGAAATTAGCAAAAAGTAAAGATTATGAAGAACAGATATCGGATTTTATTAAAAAAAATAATTTCGATGGAATTATAGGCTTAGATGAAACAGCAGGGGTTAGCTCAGTAAATGCGGCTAATATCTTAGGCTTAAATGTTCCTGAGGATTTGTCAGTAATAGGATTTACCAACGGCGTGCTTTCTAAGCATTCATATCCTAAACTTACGACTGTGAGTCAACATGCCAAACGAATGGGAAGTATGGCGGCAAAAATTTTGATTGACAAACTGGAGTTAAGAGCAGAACGTTATTTGCCGCAAACCAAGGTGATTAAAACAAGTATTATCGAAAGAGGAACTACAATTAATTAATATTTAAAATTATTAAGTCTATTAAAAAAATATTCCCTTTAATTGCTATTTTAGAGGGATATAATTTTCAGTTTTTAAAAAAAGACATATTTTCAGGTTTAACTGTAGGAGTAGTTTTGATTCCTCAGGCAATAGCATATGCATATTTGGCAGGTATGCCTCCAATATATGGATTGTATTCATCTTTAATTCCGTTAATTATTTATGCTTTTTTGGGAACATCAAGGCATCTTAGTATAGGTCCTGTAGCCATTACGTCGATATTAATAAGTACAGGTATCAGTCAATTAGCAACGCCTTTTACGGATTATTTTGTAGAATTAGTGTTGCTTTTAGGTTTTTTAGTAGGTATAATTCAGGTGATTCTCGGACTACTAAAAATTGGTTTTTTGGTTAATGTAATATCTCAACCAGTAATCTCAGGATTGATTTCTGCGGCGGCATTTATTATAATTGTCTCTCAATTAAAAAGTAGTTTTGGGATTAAGATGCCATTATTTGGTTCTGTGTTTGAGTCGTTAAAATATTTTTTTAACCATATAAATGAAAGTAGTTTTTTCACTATTATTATAAGCACAGTGTCCATTCTAATATTGTTGTTATTTAAGAAATTGCCTACTAATTTTCCGATTGCTATAGTTTTAATAGCTGTATTTACGGGTTGTAGTTACCTTTTTGATTTTCAGAACTATAATATTGATATTGTAGGTGATATACCTAAAGGTCTTCCCAAGCTATATTTGCCCAATTTTAGTTGGAATATTATTAAGCTTCTTTTGCCAACGGTTTTTACACTAACAATTATAGGTTATATAGGGAGTATTGGTATTGCAAAATCATTTCAAATGAAATACCGTGATTATGAGGTAAACGCAAATAAAGAATTTATAGCCTTAGGTTTTGCGAAAATTATAGGAACTTTTTTTCAAGGAAATTTAGCTTCCGGTAGTTACAGTCGATCAGCTATTAATGCTGAAGCAGGAGCTAAGACAAATATTTCAGCCTTTTTTGCTTCGTTTTTAATATTGATGACTTTATTGTTTTTGACGCCTTTATTATATTATTTGCCTAAATCAGTATTGGCAGGCATAATTTTAGTATCGGTATTAAGTTTAATTAAATTTAAAGAGGCAATAGCTTATGCGAAAGTTAAGATTGATGATTTTGCTATTATGGTTATTACTTTTCTGGTTTCACTTATAGTAAATATCGAAACAGGAATTTTAACTGGAGTGCTATTGTCTTTTGTACTATTGCAATACCGAAGTGCGACGCCTCATGTTGCTGAACTCGTGAAAATTGAAGGAACTAATTATTTTAGAAATATCAATAGATTTTCTAAGGGAATACAAGATGATCGATATATAATCATTCGGTTTGACGATCAGTTATATTTTGGTAATGCAACTTATTTTAAAGATTCTATTTATTCTATTTTGCATAAGAGAAAAAAAAGACCTCAATTTATAATACTTCATGCAACTAATATTCATTCCATAGATAGTACTGGATTGTATTATTTAGAGAGTTTAAGTAAGGAATTAAATGAATTAGATATTAAACTGTTGTTTTCTGCGACCATAGGGCCTGTAAGAGATATTTTAGCAAGATCGGATAGTTTGGATGCAATGAGTGATAAAAAACAGTTTATGAATGTGGAAGATGCTATTAGATATGCTGAAAAAAGAGGAGGAGAGGAAGAAAATCCATTATCTCTTTCATTGCAGTATAATACCGCTAAAAGTTTTTGGACTCGCATTATAAGAAAATAATTTTCTTATTTTTAGATATATTTAATTTAAAATAAGCACCTTTGTATTCAATATGAATAAAATTTATTTAAATATCGCCTTTATTTGTGTCTCAAAGCACATTAGCAAAACTATGCTTCTTAAGTGTAGGATAATGGCGCTGTATAATTATTTCTAAAAAAGAAAAATCAATTATATATTTCAAAGCGTCCATTGTATGGGCGCTTTTTTTGTTTCAATTATTTAATAAAAATTAAAATGACACTAACAGTAGTATTTCTAAGAATGATTAATAATGTATACAAGTTGTATTCTGTCAAACATATTTGTATGTCTATTCTAAAACGGTGTCACTGTTATATCAGTAAAAAATACATTGCTATATCTAAGACGCCTCAACAGGCGTCTTTTTTTATTTAAAAAATTAAACATAAACTAAACGGATTCAAATGAAAACGATAATTACAATTTTAAAACGAATCGATGTTATATTGACTAAGTGGTTGGAAAATTATATTTATAAAGTGAGTAGAACATTATATCCTAAACCTTATTTATTGGAAAACGAGGATGAAGATGACGAGGATAATGATCCAGCATTATTTATATGAAAAAAAGGTGCTTAGTTAATTCTAGGTGCCTTTTTTGATCTCCATTTCTTTCTTATGTAAATTTTGTTTCGGTATCTAAGAATTGTTATTGATTTGTTTATATAAAATTTTTAATAGCAAAAACACTCAGTACGACTCCTTCTGTTAATAATCAAGTAAAAGCAATTCGTAGGATACTGAACTTGTTTCAGTATCCTACGAATTGCTTTTTTTTGTAATATGCACTTTGAGTAGACTAGAGCAAAAGATTGTTGATTTATTCAAATAAAATTTTCAATTAAAAAAAGGTTCAGAAAGACTTTTTAATTAATAATCAAATTGAATTTTTCGTCATGCTTAACTTATTTCAGTATCTCATAAGTTACTATTTGTATAATGCGAATCTTAAATAAATTATGGTAAGACAATTAGTGTGTACATTTTTAAAGATGTAATTCTATAAATACAGAAACATATTGTCAATCTACTTAAATAACTAAAAATTAGTGTTTTTAGAAATTGGGCAATCAAAGGGCGTAATTCAGAGGAATTATCCTTAATAATTCGTGTATTCAAGTAGTAATAATTGAAGTATTTTGGGTAAGGTAAAAGCTAAAGTTATTACGTTCTTCACTGTAATAATGATTTGAATTGAAAAGGAGCAAGTAATGGAGCAACCTCTAAAACAAAAAACCCCGTAATCAAAAGACTACGAGGTTTATAAGGTGGTGCCTCCAGCACCCTTGCACCACAACTCCATTTTGTTTCATTTAATTCCATTTCACTTCAGTAAAACCTTTTAAATACTGATATTTATATAGTTGAGTGAATTTTTAATTTCATTTAGTTTCAATTTATTTCATAAAATAACATAGTTTTACACCGTAATTTTCAACGTAGTTATTTTGAAACACCCCACTTTACGATTTTATTTAGATACTTATAAAAACAAAAAAGGAGAAAAGAAAATCTTTGTAGATATTAGTTATGCGTATTCAGAAATAGATTTTAATAAATCTCAAAAAAGCTTCAATTCAGACAAGAAAAGCTACAAAAGAGTAAAACTGTTCACTGGTTGTAAAATAAAGCCTGAGAACTTCGGAAAAGAGGTTGAAAAGGGTAGTCGGGTTGTTTTTACTTTTGATGAAAAAGTATTCAATAGATATTCAAGAACAAATAGGGCAATTAAAACAAAGTTAGACCAAATTGAAAATTCAGTTAATGAGGTAGCAAATCAGTTTTATGTAAATAAATTGAATCCTACCCCAAGTGAATTTAAAAGTAAATTATTAATCGAATTAGGGATTACCCAAAATGAGATTATTAAGGAGAAATCTGTTTTAGAATATTTACAAGAAAAGATTGAAACGGATAGAGAAGATGCTAAACAAGGTAAAAAAGATGCACTGTCTCTAAATCATATAAAAACGTATGTTTCATTATCTAGAATGTTTGAAAATTATGAAATAGCAACTAAAAAGCGAGTTCTGTTTTCTGATTTTAATAACAGAAATTTCCAATGGGAGTTTTTTGGAGTGGTGGATTCTGTATATAGGGGAGAGGTAGAAGTTAATAATCCTAATCAGAGTAAGAATCAACGTAAAGACCCTACTGGTTATGGGGTTAAGTCTATAAACAAATATATTAAATTACTTCATCGTGTTTTAAGATTGGGTAAACGTGATGGCTATAATATGACGTTAGATATTGAGAATTCAAATTTGATGTTAGAAAATCCACCAGCTCAAAAAGAAATCTACCTCAACGAAAATGAACTAAAAACCATAATTGAAACTAAGGTAACTGACCCCGAATTATTAAATGCTAAACAGTATTTAGTATTGGCTTCGTTGATGGGTTTGCGTATTGAAGATATGTCTAAACTTCACGAATTGAAAATTGAAATATTTAAAAAAGAAGGTAAATCATTTAAAGGGGTTAAGATTTATATAAATAAAACTAAAACAGAGGTGATTATACCAATTTTAAAGCCAGTACAAGATGTTTTGGATAATAATCAAGGTAAGTTCCCATTGTTTAGAGAAACTGCAAATAAACACATAAAAACACTTTGTGCTATTTTAAAGATTGATGTACTGGAAGAGCGAACTAAAATTAGTTTTAGGGACGGTAAATTGGAAACTCTTAAAATTCCTAAATGGCAATTAATTACTACTCATGATTGTCGTAGGTCATTTGTAACTAATTTAGGTTTAAAAGGGGTGAATCAAGATATAGTAGCATCAATTACCCACCCAAAGAAAAAGGATAGTAATAACATGATGTCGGTGTATAATAATTCAAGTATGGTGGATAAGGCTTTTACTTTTTTAGAAGCTGTTGATAAAATTAAATCTGAAATATATTTCTATGAATGATATGAAACCAACTAATTATCTAGAAGGGGAAAGTGCTTTTGAAGGTAAAATTTTCTCTGAAGATTTTTTTGAGAAAAAGAAGGAAATTAAGGGAGATATTAAATTTACAAAATGCATTTTTAAAAAATCGTTTGTTCTTGAGGAAGTTGTTATTAAGGGTAAGCTTTATTTTCATGATTGTGTATTTGAAACTTATACCTCTATAGAAAAATGTGATGTGCGTAGCCTTACAATAAATTATTGTAAATCAAATGGTGCTATATTTCAATTTATTTCAAATAAGGGGTTTCTTCTTAATTTACGTGGTTTAGAAACTAAAGAGCTTTATGTAAATGGAGAGCATACTAGAATTTTTATTGATGATGTAAAAGCAAAAAAAATACTATTGAAAGATATAAATAGTATATATAATCAAAGAGAAACTCAGATAAATTTCTCTAATAATGATGCAGAATCTCTTACTATTAGTGCTTCTTCCCTTTTTTCTTCCCTTTTTTTTGAGGGTGGTAAATATGAGTGGCTAAATTTTAACGGAATTTTTAATAAATCAATTTCTTTAGATGGCTCAATAAAGGTGAAATATCTGTTTTTTTCATCTTCATTTTTTAAAGATAGAATAGATTTCAAAAAAGGCTCTTTTGAGAATGTTCAATTTAGTAAGAGTTCTTTTGAAGGAGTTATTTTAATTAATGGAATTGATTATTTTAAAGAAAATAAAATTGACTTATATATAGAAAAAATAACTGTACATGCATCTGATTTTAAAAATGATATAACTATTAGTCTATTAGATATTAAGTCTCTGGATTTATCTAATAATACTTTTGATAAAATTTTGCATTTTAATTCAGAATTAGGAGAAAATAACGTTGCCCAGGAAGAAGTGTTTATGTCATTTGACGGGGTTAATCAAGGTAATGTTATTGTTAAAGATGCTAACTTAAATTTAAATTTATCTGGAATTAATTTAGGTAATTTAATTTTTAAAGATGTGTATGCTTCTACTATATATATATAGATGATTTTTTTAATAAAGGAAGTGTTTCGTTTTCTAATGTTTTAGGAGGGAATTATTTTACTATACAAAATTCTTCGGCTGGTAGCTTAAGTTTCTTAAATACTTACTTTAGAAACTTTAGAGAAATTGTAATTAGTGATAGTGACATAGATAAAATTATATTTTCTGATTATCCATTTAATATTCATTCATATAGTTTAAATGATAATATTGGGTATGGGATAAAAAATAAATATTTATCTAATTTAAATCTTAAGAATGTATACAATCAACTTAAAAAATCAGCTAAAAGTAGAGGTGATTTTGATACAGCAAATAAGTATCAATCATTAGAGTATAAATATTTACTTTATGATAAAAAAATAGGCTCTGATAAACTTTTGCTATTGCTAAATTGGATTTCAAATAATAACGGAAAAAGTTGGTTTAGAGGTGTGGCTTTTACTTTGCTAGTTGGTTTAACTGGATTTTACTTTTATGGTAGAGTGCTTGATATTAAAATGGTGCTTCCTGACTTTTTTCAGAAATACATTGTGTTTATTAGTTCTTTTCCAAAATTGGGTTTAAAGGAATATTCTGAGCTACCTGATACGTGGGATTTAAGTCTTGTAGTATGGTTAACAAGAATCTTTATAAGTTACGGTGTATTTCAAACTATTGCTGCTTTTCGAAAGTATGGTAAAGGCTAATCTAACCATCTAAAAAGCCTATTCAAATAAATGAATAGGCTTAACTGTTTAAGAATTAAACAGATTTACTACTTTCTGACGTTATAGGTTTTCAATATTTTCCACATTTTAAATGTAAAATAAACTAATTGCATAACTAACAGCACTACATTCATAGAATCTAGTATCATAATACAAAAGTATTCAACTACACAGCTTCATTGCGATGTATGTAACGGAAGTGTATCACCGTACAGTAGTTTGTCAATACTTTAGTTCAATATGGAATAAACAAATACTTTGTAAAGGGCAGTTATTATTTGCATCCAAAGATTCTATTTCTATAGCATTATAATTAAGTAAAAAGTTTCTAGTTGTTTCATAAAGCTCATTATTTTGGGTGTCAAAAACTTTATCAATTACAATCATAGAGTTTTTAATATTTTCAATATCAAGTTTATATTTTAAAATTGGTTCTACGTGTATTTTACAAATATCATTTGTTCTTACTATGTAATTAATATTATCTATGAGTAAACCATCAGGAGTATCAATATCTTGAGTATTTTTGATATTAGTTCTGAAAAAATAACAATCTGATAGTTCTATATTATTAGGAATATTAAATGTATTTCTTAGTAGGTCTTCATTCATTTTTGAAAATTGTTCAATTACCCAAAAATAAATTTTTAATTTACATAACCTTAGTGTTTTACCTATTTCTTTTATAAAATTTTTCATATTAAAATAATAACATACTATCCTTTATTGTAAATAGTTAGACTACTATTTTTTTCAAAAAATGACCAAATTTTTTTTTAGAAATCTAACCCCTTTTTTTTGAAAAATATTTTTACCCATATATAAGAGAGGTAATGAATCCAATTATTTGATTTTTAATCACATAGGAAGGGATAATACCTCCTCCCTTCCTACGTAGGTAGGGCACCTAAAAAATTATTTATAAAAGCTATTTCCTTTCCTATACATCCAATATATATTTCTCATATAAGTATCATAAATAGATACCCTTTTTAATAATAGAAATATGAATAAACCCAATAGGGAAAACAATAACGGATTGCAAAATAATAATGAAACCTCAACAAAATTTATAGAAGAATCATTAAAACAATATGCCCATATTTTGCATGATTACTTAATAGTATTAAACAAAGAATGTCCAATAAAAAAATAGATGAATTAAATGAAATTAGAAATTACATAGGAGAAGTAAACAAAGAAATAATCCAAAATGACAGTAGAAATATAATAGCATACTGTAGAGTGTCTGATTTAAAACAAGTAGATAATTATTCAACTCAAACTCAATTTAACAACGCCAAAAGATATACTGAAAATAATGGTTTTAAAATTGTAAAGAAATTTGAGGTTTTAGGCGAGAGTAGTAAAAAAGGTAGTAAAAGACCTTCGATTGAAGAATTGTTAGAATTTATAAAAACAACTAATCATAAAATTCATAGCATAGTTGTTTTTCACTCTAATAGATTTACAAGAGACGGTAGTTTTGGTGCGGATTTTTTAGATAAAATAATTAAAAAAGGAATAGGTTTTACTGACTTAAATTCTCCTAATGATATATTTAACCCTGAAGGTCGGTTAAGGCAAATAAATGCATTTTACGGTGCTGAACAAGACAATTTAACTAGAAAGAAGTTTATAAATAGTACCATAATAGAAAAGCTTAAAGATGGCTATACAATGCGAAGACCTTCATTTGGTTATAGCATGACTTATATTGGAAAAGGAAAAGATAAAAAGCAGAAAATTGTTATTAATAAAGATGGTAAAAAACTAAAACAAGCATTCAAATTAAAATTAGACTACGGGTATAGTAATGTTATTATATCAGAAAAATTACAAGCTTTAGGCATAAATATGTCTCCAAAACGTGTAGGTAGGGTTTTTAAAAACGTGTATTACTGTGGATTGGTAAAGGATAAAAGATTAATTGATTCAGGTGGTGTTATTAAAGGTCGCCATCCTCAAATGATTACACTTGAAGAATATCGTATAATTAATAATATAAATGGAGCTAAAAAAAGAAGTATTAGAAAAACTGATGTTGAAGAATTACCTTTAAGAAAACACCTTAAATGTAGTTGTTGCAACAAAAAATTAACTGGTTATAAAGCATCTCGAAAAACTAATTTATTTTATTACAAATGCAGAACTAAAGGCTGTAAGGTGAATGTTAGAAATTTAAAACTACATGACTTATATCAAGAATTGATTAATGATATATCTTTTAATTCTAAGTATATACTTCAACTAACAAACATTTTAAAAACTGTATTTAAAGATATAAATAAGTCAAATAATCGAGTTAAAAAGGAAATTACTAAAACTATAGGTGAGGTTAAAAATGAGCGTTTTAATGCTATCAAAAACATGAATTCTCACCTCGATAAAGTTGATTTATTTACAGAATTAATTGATGACTGTGATAATAGATTAGAAGAATTAAATACTCAACTAAACGATATTAAAATTAATATTGATTCAAGTAACGAAAATATTTATGATGCTTTACAGGTTGTTAGTGACCTACCTAATATCTGGAATCAATCAGATTTGATAACTAAAATCAAATTACAAGATTTAATTTTTCCTAATGGAGTTTCTTACAATAAAAGGTCGAACATCCTTTCTTATAAAAATATCAACCCAATATTCAATGTTTTAAAGGGTTTCAAAGATTTTATGGATTCCGATAGTGATTTGAATGATACCAGTAAGATAAATCAAAAAAAGAATGAAATTTTGGATAAAAGTCGAACCGATTTTTTTATTAAAAATATCTCAATATCTATAACAAAATCAAGTGATTGGGATGATTTAGATGTTGGTGATTACCAAGATAAAATCCCATTAGTTGTCTTACTATCCGATAGGTCGAACAATTTTGCTAATAAATTGGTTGATTCTATGGCTGAATTGGTGAGGTTTTGTAATCTGATTTCATTAAATTGTTAATCAGTAAATTATAATTATTTTATGGGGTTTAAGAAGGAATTAAAAGCAACACTAATTATAATAGTTTTAATTGCTTTATCAGTAGTAGTATATTCTTCTATGGGGTATGCTATAAAATACTTAACTAAAATAAGTGGTGTTAGTTGGTTATTATATTTGTTGGGATATATAGTCGGTTCATTCTTGTTTGGATGGTTAGAAAGAAAATTCCAGAATAAATTCACTAATACTTTGAATTTAATATATTCGTTACCAATGGCTATCCCACTTTTTTTTCTGCAACTAGCTATTCCTTCAGTAGGATTGGTGATGAATATTTTTCTTTATTTCGCTGTTTCTTTTGCTATTCCTACATTATTAACTAGAACAATAGATATTTTTGAAATTTACGATATAAAGCAGTCAACGAATGTGTTCATCATAATAACTACAGGCATATGTATTTCAATTACATTATATGAATCAATTTTAAGTTTTGTTTACACGCATAGTCCGTTTAGAATAAAAAATTCTAAAAAAATGAAACGATTTAAATTAGATGAAACTATTGAATATGTGATAAGTAAAGAAAATATACGTTTTATTATTTACACTGCTTTTTTTCTATATTTAGTGATATTTTCATTTAAGTTTCTTCAAGATTCAAAAGTTTTTGAGCTTGAAGGCTACGATAAAGCTATATACCAATCGTTTTTATGTTATTTAGCTTTAGATAGATTATTATTAAACTTTAAAAATTTTGAATTAAAGCCATCTGTTTTATTAGACAAGATTGTTAAATCTATGTTTAGTAGTAATGATGAGAAGAAGGAATAAATTAACTATCACTATTTTTTTCTAAATTAAAATCTTTTTTAAGGTCATCAATTATTTTTTTCTTTTCAGAAATAAATTCTTCACTCATTTTATCATAACTTTTTTCAATTCTATCAATTACAGTTTTTCTAAGCGCAGAAATGTCTAATTCATTTTTTGTTGTGTTTTTATAAATATTCATTAATCTATCATTTATTTCTTTTAGCAATTTTTCATTGTCTAACTTGTTATTTTTTTGAATTTTAGATAATTCAATCTTTGTTATTTCTATCATATAAATAGTTTAAAAATTGTAAAAAGTAAATAGATTAGATACCAAAGGAGAGTCTAACACTTAATATTGGATAATAAATTAAGAAGAAATATTATTATTTAATAGTTCGTTAACTGATATTTTAAATACCTCAGCAAACTTTATTAAAGTAGTAAATCCCATTTCAACCTTACCTTTTTCATACCTTCTTAATGCAGTAGGGTCAATATCAACTTTCACAGATAAATCAAGTTGAGTCATTTTATGTTGTGTCCGTAAATCCTTTATACGTTCACCTAACTTAATAATATATTTTTCAGAATCATTAGCCATATTTCAAAGGTTGAGATTTACCTAAGAAATGATGCAAACATATTTGTTCGGTCAAATATGTTCTATATATTTGTTATTCACTTTAATAATAAAAACCATCACAATAAATGAAAGCAAAAAACTTAGTGGCATATTCATGTATTATACTATTCCTAATAGGTTATATGTGGGTAAGAGAAGAATTTAACGATTTATCTACACCATCTAAATCTTCAAGTAAAAATTCTAATAGCGGAAAAACTCAATGCTATAGATGTGATGGTCGCGGTACAATAGGTAAATATGCTAATAATACTTGTACCAGTTTTACACACTTTCCTATGACTAAATGTGAACCTGATAATCATGGTCCAAAATGTTTTTCAATAGGAGCGAAAACATGTCCTTGTTGTAAAGGAACAGGAGAATATTAAAATAATTAAACTTTATTAAATATGAGACATTTAAAAATTACACTTTCAACACTTTTATTTTCATTTCTAATAATTAGCTGTTCATCCGATGATGGGGATAGTAGTTCAGAAGAAAAACCAAATGCTAATTCAGATAGTTGTGGATTAAACTCTATTCAAGGTAAAGTTTATAGTCAAATACCTCTAAAATCATCTGATGGTGTTAATGTTAGTGAAATACCTAATACACGCTTACCTATTTTATTTGAATTGTTTGAAAAGGATTCAACACCTGAGTCTAGTGAAAAATTTATGAGTTTTAGATATATCCAAAATTTTAGTGCAGATGAAAATGGATTTATCGATTTTAATAATTTAAATGAAAAAGATGATTATTTTCTGAGTAATCATAAGGTATCAAATAATTGTAAATTAAATACAGGAAAACCTGATGGTTCAAGAAATATAGCTTTTAGAATTATTACTTGTGATGGAACACTTGCATTTTTTGGTAATCAATTAGAAATAATAGATAATAGATAATGGAAATGAAATTGAAATAATCCAATCTTGTGGAACTCCACAAGACCCAGATTTATTTGAACAGGGTTCAGTTATATATTATAAAACAGATTTGAAATTATAATACCATTCATCCCAAAGTAACCAAAGTCGATAGCATTAATTTGTTATCGGCTTTTTTGTTTGTTGAGGTTGGTTGATTTGACTTAGTTAATTTTTTTGTTTATACTTAATTAAAACCATCTATTTTGATTGATTTGTGCAGTTGGGTCATTCGTTTAAAAGAAAGGTTTTGAGGTAAATAAACAATTGCAATTAATGCTATAAATAAAATGCATAATGAAGTAATGAACCCTAAAGAATTAATGGAGTTTTTAAATATTAAATCACCAACAACATTAATTAAGTATGAAAAAGAGGGGTTGATAAATCCGCATAGACCTTTTGGAAGAAAGAAATTCTATTTAAAAAGTGAAATAATGGATTTGTTCGTAAAAGGAAAGAAGTTGTGAAAACTTCTTTTTTTGTCTAATTTATTTCAACGTATTTTTCAACGTAAAAAGTAAAAACCCTTGCTAATCAATTGATTTACAAGGGTTTTACATTTTAAAGGTGGTGCCTCCAGGAATCGAACCAGGGACACAAGGATTTTCAGTCCTTTGCTCTACCAACTGAGCTAAGGCACCCAATTTTGCTTAGAACGTTAAGCGGATGCAAATATAGAACCTTTTTTTACTTTAAAAAATAAAATCGTAAAATATCTTAGTATTTTTACAGCTTACTTTTATTTTTTAGAATGAAATTAATTATCGATGCGGGAAACACCACCATAAAAGTAGCTGTTTTTGAGGGGGATAGTCTTCTAATTAAGCAAGCTATCTGGGCGTTTGATTTTAAGAACGGATTGAAAAAAATTATTGACCAATATCCAAAGGTAAATAATGTGATAATAAGTTCCGTATCAAATATAGAGATTAGTGAGTTGGATGGGGTACTTAAAAATGTTATGGTAACTACATTGTCGCATGAAACTAAAGTTCCGTTTAAAAATTTGTATAGGACTCCAGCAAGCCTAGGTGTAGATCGGATAGCGCTAGTAACATCCGCAGTTTGCCAATTTCCTAAAAAAAATTGTTTAGTTATAGATGTAGGAAGTTGTATTACTTACGATTTTGTGAACTCTAAAAAAGAATATTATGGAGGAGCTATAGGGCCAGGTTTGCAAATGCGTTATAAAAGTTTGAATCAGTTTACTGCGAATTTACCTTTGTTAAGGCCTAAGTATGTAGATTCTTTTGAGGGAGACAGTACCGAAAATGCAATTCATGCAGGAGTATCCTTGGCAATAGAAACAGAAATTTTGGGTGTGATTGATCATTTTAGTAACAAATACCCCAAGCTTGTCGTTATTTTAACGGGAGGAGATGCAGATTTTTTGTCTAAACGATTAAAAAATGGCATATTTGTCCTCCCTAATTTTTTAATAAAAGGGCTTAGCCATATACTGGATTATAATACCAATAAATGATTAGAAAAATTTTAATATTCACAGCGCTTTTGATGGGTGTTGTAATAAATGCTCAAGAAGCAACATATTCGCCGTACTCGATCCACGGTTTAGGCTTAACTAAATTTAGAGGTACTGTAGGTAATTTGAGCATGGCAGGCTTAACGATAATTTCTGATCCAGTAACATCAAATGTTTTAAATGCTGCAACTTACGCAGAACTAAAAGGCACAAATTTATCAGTAGGAGGAAGTTATTCGTCGGCAACCTTAAAGTCTAGTAATGCTGAATCAAAAGGAACTGCAGCTAGTTTTGATTATTTAACAATTTCCATTCCAACAGATAAATTTGGATTTGGGTTTGGACTTTTGCCAATTACGGCTTCTGGATATAGAATTAACCAAGTTGTAAGCGAAGGAAAAGAATCTCAAATAGGAAAAGGAGGAGTAAATAGATTTTATTTTGGGGTAGGTGCTACAGTATACGGAGGGCTAAAGCTAGGAGCAGAATTAAGGTATAACTTTGGACGTATCGAAAATGAAGTAACTTTATTAAAGAATAATTCTTCTGAATCAAGTGTAAGAAGTATCAATCAGTCGGATATTTCAGGGATTTCTTATGAGTTATCTGCAATTTATGATTTTAAAATAGAAGAAAAGTATAATTTAAGGTATTCAATAGCTTACGAATTTTCAAATAAAATAAACTCAGAAAATAACCAATTAAAAACAGAGGTTTCAACCAGGGCTGATGGTTTTATAAATTCAACAGGAGATCCAAAAAATATAGAAATTGCAGATAGGAGATTTAAATTGCCTTCAAAATTTACTTTTGGCTTAGCGTACTCTATGCAAAGTGTTTGGTTAATGGCAGGTGAAATTTATTTTGGTGACAATAATGACTATCAAGATCGCTTTAAAAAGAGGAATAGTATTAGTTATGTGAACCCTTTTGGATTGAAATTTGGTGGATACTTTCAGCCAAATTACCAATCCTTAACTAGTTATTTCGAAAAAATTATATACAGGGGTGGGGTTAGGTTTGAAAGGACAGGTTTAAAGTTTAATGATGAGAAAATTAACGAGTTTGGCATATCTTTTGGTTTAGGTTTACCACTGCGTGAGGGGTACTCTAGTATAGATTTTGGTTTTGAGCTTGGAAAAAGAGGAACGACCAATGGGGGTGCTATTCAGGAAAATTTCTTAAATTTTTCAGTAGGACTAAGTTTAAGTGACAAGTGGTTTAAAAAACGTAAATACGATTAACAGAATATATCAACAATATGAATTTATTTAAAATTACATTAACAAGTATTTTTTTAGGAAGCATGGTTGCGAATGCTCAAATTTCTGATGAGTGTAAAAAAAATGCTTCTTTGGGAATAGAAAGCGCAAAGGTTAAAAATTATGAGGAAGCTGCGCCTTACTTGCTTAAAGTTCGTAAGGATTGTCCTACTTACAGTATGGCAACCTATCAGTATAGTGAAAGAATGGTCAGAGCTAATCTGAAAGCAAAGGACAAAGCACCACTGGCAGAACAACAATCCATTGCTAGGGAGCTTATTGCTCTTTTAAAAGAAAGAAAGCAATATTTTCCTGCGAAAACTACTGATGGCGATTTGTATTCAGATATCGCTTTGATTATGTATGAGAATGACATGGGAACTAAAGAGGAGCAATTTGATATGTACACAAAAGCGTATAAAATTGATAAAGCCAATTTTAAAGGCCCAAAGAAAATGTATACTTATTTTGGTTTACTAGTAGATTTACAAAGTGAAGGTAAAAAAGATGTACAGGATGTTTTTGATTTATATGACGATTTATCAGGTAAAATAGAGATTGAACAAGCCAAAATAGCTAAATCAGTTGCAGAACTTACAGCTAAGGAAGAGTCTGGAGCGCCTTTATTGAGTAAAGAAAAAAAGAAGTTAACTAGACAAGAAAAAATACTTAAAATATACGGTCAGGTAGAAACACAGGTTGATAGAAAATTAGGAAAATTAGCAGATTGCCCTAATTTGATACCTTTATTGACTGGTCAGTATGCAGCTAACGAAAATAATATTGAGTGGGTAAAGAGTTCTGCTAAGCGTTTATATAGAAAAGATTGTACAGAAGAGCCTTTATTTTTGAAATTAGTTGAAAAGCAACATAGTTTAGAGCCATCAGCAGCAACTGCAAATTATTTAGGTAAATTAGCAGATCAAAAAGGGGACAGTTCAGAGGCTCGCAAATATTACGATCAATCAGCGCAGTTGGAAACAGATCCAAGTAAAAAAGCAGATGTATATGCAAATATCGCTAATACACTAAAGAAAAAAGGAAGTTACGCACAAGCGCGTCAGTATTATAATAAGGCATTGCAAAACAAGCCTTCTTTTGGTGGAGCATATATTCAAATTGCAAGTATGATTGCTAAAAGTGCTAATAATTGTGGGACAGACGAATTTAGTAAGCGGTCAGTATACTGGTTGGCTGCTAATTACGCACGCAAAGCAGAAAGGGTGCAGCCATCTTTAAGCAAATACGCAGGTAAGCTTATTGCAAATTACATGGGTAGTGCGCCTTCTAAAACAGATGTTTTTCAAAAGGGTATGCAAGGAAAAACAGTTAAAATAGGTTGTTGGATTGGCGAATCTGTTAAGGTTCCTAATTTATAGTTCGTATTTTACAAAAGATGAAAAATAATAAAGTACATTTCTTTAAAAACATTGCTGCGATTGTTATCGTGGCAATGTTTTTTTATGCATGTACTTCAGGGGATAAAAATAAAATAACGGCAAACTTCAAGGAGGTTGCACAAGGAGTGGGGAGAGATGTAACAATTAAGCACACCGATTCGGGTAGATTGGCAGTTATCTTAAAGGCGGAAACTCTAAAAGATTATACACATCTCGATTTTCCGTATACTGAATTCCCTGATGGTCTAAAACTCACTATTTTTGATAAAGAAGGTGGGGAGTCAATAGTTTTGGCAGATTATGCAATTCAGTATAAGTTAACTCATTTAGTAGATTTGCGAGGAAATGTTAAAATTACAACCGCTGATAGTTCAGTTTTAAAAGCGCCACAATTATATTGGAACCAAACTTTAAAATGGGCTTACACAGATTATCCATATACAATTAAAGCTAAAAATGGATCAGTAAATAAAGGTGATGGTTTTGACGCAAATCAAGAATTCACATTATTTAAGTCAAGAACTAACAAAGGAGAGCAAATATTAAAGGATTAATTTCTTTAAAATAAAATATAAATAGTATGAAGACAGTTTCTAAAATATTTCAATATGCGTATTTGGTTTTTGGAGTTTTAATGGCGTATCAGGCTTTCGATGAATATCAAAATGGAGGTGCTAGAGTTTGGTTTTATGCTTTGTTTGCTGTGGGGGCTGTGGCAATGTTTTTCTTTAAGCGGCATTTTAATAAAAAATTTAGAAACTAGAAGTAACATTTCTGTAGCCTTTTGACTGACAGAATAAAGTATGCAAATTCTAAAAATAAATAAGGATTGATACCTTGAAGAAGTAGTATTGTAAGTCATAAAGTGAAAACGATTGTTTTCGCTTTTTTTATAAATAATAAAGCGTTATTTTCGCCACTTTATGTAATAAAAATCACCCTAAATGGCAGTATTAAATAAAATCAGGCAACGTTCATTTTTTCTTATTATAATTATCGCAATGGCGTTATTCGCTTTTGTTCTAGCAGATTTATTCCGTGGTGGAGGTTTCAGTGGTAACAAAGCACAAAAAGTAATCGGCGAGGTCAATGGAGAAGAAATAAAAACACAAGAATTTCAGCAAAAACTAGATAATGCATCGCAAGGAAGAAATGGGATGATGATGGTTAACAATGTTTGGAATCAATTGGTAGAAGGTAAACTTGTATCTCAGCAAATTGAAAAAGCAGGGATCCGTGTTGATAGCGAGCATTTAAAAGGAGCTATCGAAAAAGCTTATGCTAACGATCCTACATTTAAGGACGAAGATGGTGTTTTTGATTATGCTAAGGTGCAAACCTTTGTAAATGATTTGAAAGAGAATAATCCTCAGCGATATAATAGCTTGTGGGTGGGACTAGAAGAAGACCAATTAAAACGTGCTGCATCAGATGTGTATTATGATATGGTAAAGGCGGGGATCAATTTCACCAATAAAGAAGGTGAAATTGCACACAAGGCAGACAACGAGACGCTAAATCTTAAATATGTGCAATTGCCATATACATCTATCGCAGATAGTACGGTAACGGTATCGAAATCTGAAATTTCAAAATATATTAACGATCATAAAGAACAATATAAGCAGGAAGCAAACACAGATCTTGTTTATGTTAAAATTGACGAAGTTGCCTCGTTAGAAGATGAGCAAGAGATTTCTGCAAATTTAAAAACCTTAATAGGAGATACTGTAGAGTATAATAAGGCTATAGGTGCAAATGATACTATAGCAGGTTTTTCTTCCGTTGAAAATGTTGAAGCATTTGTAAATGCCAATTCTTCTTCCAAATACAATGCGAATTTTCAATTTAAAAATCAATTAAACAAAGAGGTAGCAGCTAATTTGTTTGATGCTGAAGTAGGTGAGGTATACGGACCATATAAGGAAGGTTCATTTTTTAAATTGGCAAAATTAGTTGAGGAATCTAAAATGCCTGATTCGGCCAAAGCAAGCCACATTTTAATTTCTTGGCAAGGTTTGCAAACTGGGCAAAAAATTACACGTACCAAAGAAGACGCCAAAAAACTAGCAGATAGTATTAAAGGAATAGTTTTAAAGTCAAAAGAGAAATTTGCAACACTTGCAACTCAGTTTTCTGCAGATAAATCAAACAGTGAAAAAGGTGGTGATTTAGGTTACTTTACTCCTGGTAGAATGGTACCAGCTTTTAATGATTATATATTTAATGGTGAAATAGGAGATTTAGGTATAGTGGAAACACAATTTGGCTATCATATTATTCATATTGAAGATCAAAAAAATATTCAAAAAGCAGTTAAAATTGCAGTAATTAGTAGGGGAATTGAACCAAGTGAGAAAACAATTAGTGCTATTTATGCAAAAGCTTCTGATTTTGTGCAAGCAGCTAGAGCTAATGGATTTGAAGAAGTAGCAAAAGAATCTAATTATACAGTTAAGCCAGTAAAAGGGATTAAAGAGTTAGATGAGTACATTCCCGAAGTAGGACAGCAAAGAAAAATTGTACGATGGGCTTTTAACAAGGAAAACAAAGAGGGAGATATAAAAAGTTTTGACCTTCCTTCTGGTTATTTTATTTCTAAGATAGTAAAGCGTAATTCTGCAGGAGTACTTTCTGCTGAAGATGCTTCAACAGAGGTTATTTCTACTTTACGTAAACAAAAGAAAGCAGACCTTATAAAGGCTAAAATAAAAGCAACCGATTTAAAAAGTATTGCGGTTTCAAATGGAACAATTGTTAGAACTGCTAGTGCTGTAAGTTTTAAATCAGGTTCAATTAGTGGTGTAGGAGTAGAAAAGGAAGTTGTAGGCACTGCTTTTGGATTAGAAGAGGGGAAAATTTCTAACCCAATTGCAGGGGATAAAGGAGTGTATGTTATTGAAATTACAGCTAAAACACCAGCACAAGAGTTGGCTTCATACAAAGGGATCGCTAATAAAAATAAATCCTCGGTAATTGGTGGTGCTCAAAAGGCACTTACAAAAGCATTAAAAGATAATGCAGAAATTACTGACCGTAGAGCTGATCTTTATTAAAAATAAAGTTGAGTAAATTAACAAAAAAGGCTTCCATTTGGAAGCCTTTTTTGTTTCAGCAAATAATATTGAATACCTTTTATTACTGTTATTTAGTCCCTTTTAAATTTTTATCGACCTTCACTGATCAATACCATCAATGTGATGTGCGATTCTGAATTAAATTCGAAATGACTAATAGTATAAATTCTAAAACTTAATTTCCACTACTTATTGCGGAAAAAATAATAAAAGAAATTGAGCTATAAAAAATTGTACAAACTAATCGTTGGTGGTACTTTTGTGTAAAATTTCAATAACTACTTTTGAAAAAAGTATATTACGTCATATTATTGTTTACGTGTTTAGGACTTAAACCCATCTACACAATCGGTTATGTGAGTTATTACGAGCTTAATATAGATTATATAATACAAAAATATTGTATAAATAAATCTAAGCCAAAATATAAATGTAATGGTAAATGTCATCTGGCTAAAAGACTTTCTTTAACTTCGCCCTCAGAAATAGAAACTGATCAAAAAATAATTTCTAATAGCCTTAGTGAAGCTTTTTTTCCAGTATTTTTTAATGAATATGCTATTATAGGAAATCTTAAAATAGAGGATATGAAAAGGCCATTTGTCTTTTCGAAAAATAAAGAATACCAAGTCTTTTTGTCTATCACTTCCCCACCTCCAAGGTGCTAATTATAATAAATTTATTCGTAACCAGAGTTCGATTAGTGTTTGTGTGAAATAATAGTATGAATCAATATTTCACGTCACTCTTAGCTTATTTCACGGTCTCACTAGTTGAGTTTTTTCTCTAATAACTTATGTGATTTTGAAACAGGTTAAGGAAGACACATCTAATAGTAAAACTGTTACATATTAATCAAATTCAGGGGGTGTTATTTATGCTTTACAATGAAATTTTAAAAAGTATTTCATTTTTAACGTATCAAGCTAAATAGTCCAGTCTCAACTTAGGAATTGAAAGGGTTTGAGTATTTGTCATATTATTGGTGCTACACGCGGATTTTATTTCACGACCTCACTAATTAATTTTCTTAATGTGATATACGACTTTGAAATCTTCATTTTTAGGAAGATAAGAAGGTTCAGAATGACGAAAAGCATTAGCTTTTTGATTCATTATGGACATTTAATAAAAGAATAGATTTATTTCAAAATTTCAATAAACAAGCTAAAATAAAGGTTGTTTATTATTTGTTGATCATCAAATAGTCACTCTAAATTTTATTTCAGGAGTTCGTCGTTTCATATTTGCTAATGCGGTATGGGATTTTACAGAATATTTAGAGTGATTGATGCTAAAAACGGATTTAGAGTTAATAGAAGTTCATTTTTTTTGGTAGATACATCATTCTGGATTTATTTCAGTACTACATTACATGATTTAGTAAAGACAAAATCTGATTAGTGATGCACAGAAAGAAGTTCAGAGAGCCATAATATTTTGATTTCTAATAAAAAAGTTAAAGCAATAATATTCGAATTCAGATAATAAGTTTAATATAAGAAAATAAAACTCAAAAAAGTCTATGCAAATTATTGTGTCTTCTCTTATGGGTTTAAATCAATTTTACAATGAAAAAAATAGTTATATCAATATTAATTATAGCACTATCAAGTGCGGTTTTTGCACAAGAAACACAGCAAAATAAAAATTGGACGAGTGCTCGCCCAGATGGACACGCGCCAATAAGTATTATGGGGGATCATATTCATAAAAAAGGGGAATTCATGATTTCATATAGGTATATGCCTATGTGGATGAGTGGAAATATTCAGAATTCAGATGAAATTAGTGATCAGAGAATTCAGCAAGCTGGTTTTAAGGTGGCACCTCAGAATATGACAATGGATATGCATATGTTAGGAGCTATGTATGCACCAACAGATAAAATAACTTTAATGGTAATGGCAAATTATATTACTAAGCAGATGGATTTGAAAGTTTTAGGTAACGGGAATAATTTTTCTACTAAAAGTAGTGGGTTAGGAGATGTTATGTTGTCGAGTTTAATAAAAATTATAAATAAAAATCAACATGCTGTACATGCTAATCTAGGGCTTTCAATACCAACTGGGGCATTAGATGAAAGTGATGATTTACCTGTGAAAAAAGATGCGCGTTTGGCATACCCCATGCAGCAAGGTAGTGGAACTTTTGATCCGCAATTAGGAGCTACTTATTTAGGACAAACTAATTTGTTTTCATGGGGAGCTCAAGTATTATATAAAATACGTTTAGGGAAAAATTCAGAAGATTATACTTTTGGAAATCGTGTAAATGCAAGTGCTTGGGGAGCGATAATGGCAACTGATTTTGTGAGTTTTTCTACAAGTTTGAGGTATTATAAGCAAGGAGATATTAACGGAAGTGATTCGGAACTTGATGGATTTAAAAATAATAGTTTAATGCCGTTGTTTAATACACAAAACTCTGGGCGTAGCCAATTAGATATGGGGATAGGAGCTAATTTTTTATTGACAGGAAGTGCTTTAAAAGGCTTGCGCATTGCAACAGAAATAGCTTTTCCTGTTATGCAAGAGGCTAATGGAATCCAAATGGAAAAAGATTTAGTGGCTACTTTTGGAATTCAATATGCTTTTGGACATTCATCAAGGCAATAATATAATTTTGTTTAGTGTTTAATAATAGATAAATAATTAAAATTATCAATATTTCCTTTTGCTAAAAACTTATTACACCATATTGTTATTTATTTGTTTAGGATTTAAGCCCTTTTATACAATTGGCTATATAAGTTATTATGAACTTAATATAGATGATATTGTACAAAAGTATTGTGTAAACAAATTAAAGCCTAAATTTAAATGCAATGGAAAATGCCATTTGGCAAAAAGACTTTCTTTTACTTCGGTTTCAGAAACTGAAAATGATCAAAAAGAAATTTCGAATAGTTTGAGTGAAGCTTTTTTTCCTGTATTCTTTCAAAAATCAAAGGTAGATAAGAAGTCTGAAGATCTTGAAAATTCAAAAAACAAAAACTTTTTTATTACTAAAAAGAACTATAATGTTTCTTTGAGTATAACATCACCACCTCCACGTTGTTAATTTTTTCACCTCAACATCTAGTTAGTTCTCTTTTGAATAATCAGTACCAAGTATTAGTATAACACTGTTACTTTTGCTTTTAACAATTAGATGTTTGTATCACAGTAATAATATCACTTTAGATATAAAAGGGGTAAAAGCGATTCATTTTAGTGGTTTCACTTTTGCTGTTTTTTTGTTATAATATTTAACCAGAATCATGCCCAAATATTACGCCTTCAACCAGCAAAAAATTTATTTAATTGCAATTGTTTTGCGTCTAAAGTGGTGTAAGTCATTAAAATAAGAGTATACGTCATTTTTAATTTTTTATAATCTCATTTTATCCTAGTACTCTTAAATAGTGAGGTCTTAAAATAAAAATAGGGCTACGATTAGATAGTATGACATAATACGAAAATGCATTTAGGTGTTGTCAAAAGTCAAACAGTAGAATCTACTGTTAGGACTATTTTTTCAAAATTAGTAATCATTTAAATAGTTGGTTTTTAATAAAAAGGAGCCAATGCTCTAATGTATTTATTCGTAATAGAATTAAAGACATTAAAGGCCTTTATCATATGAAAAATATTTTTTTAATAGTTATACTGTTGTTAACAGTTATAACAATATCTGCACAAACTACTTTTGTAGGAAGAGTAGAGTCAGGAAACGTTCCATTAGCAGGTGTAGCAGTAGCTGCTGTAAATGGGGAAGGGCGTACAATTAGTCAAGAGGACGGTAGTTTTGAAATTACTTTAAAAAGTACAAAAAATGTAAAAATTGAGTTAGAGGGGTATCAAACAAAGCAAGTTTATTTAAGCATTAAAAAGCCCAATATTGTAGTGTTAATAAAAGGATTGAGTTTGCTTGAAGAAGTAGTAGTATCAGCAAGTAGGGAAATACAAAAGCGCAATGAGGTGCCAAACGCAATTACAGTAATAGGAATTGATAAGATTAATGAAACAAAAGCAATAGGTTTAGATCAGTTATTGAACGATGTGCCTGGTGTATACCAATCAACCTCAAGAGCTAGTAGTAATGAACAACATTTTACGGCTGTTAGATCTCCAATATCAACAAAGCCTTTGTTTTTGTTTTTAGAGGATGGGTTGCCTATTCGACCAACTGCTATTTTTAATCACAATGCTTTATTGGAGACAAATCAAATCGCTTATGATCGTTTAGAGGTTTTAAGAGGCCCTGCAGCCAGTATTTATGGAAGTGATGCAATTGGAGGGAGTTTCAATTTTATTACTAAAAGCCCTACCAAAAATTTAGAGGGGAGTTTGATTTTGCAAGGAAATGAGTTAGGATACTCAAGTGTAGCTTTTGACATAGGGAAGCAAGTAACTGATAAATTTGGAATATATATAGCTTCACAGTTTAATCAGCGTAACAATGGACCATTTGGTCATAGTGATTATGATAAATATGCTTTAACTGTAAAAACAGTTTTAAAGCCTTTTTATAATTCAAAGCTTACATTTTTATTTTCGGGAGTAGATTTTTATACAGATATGGCAGGATCAATAAGTGAGAAAAACTTCTTCAATAAAAATTTTAATAGCGATCAAACTTTTACAAAAAGGAATGCGGAATCGTATAGAATGCGTGGAACTTGGGAGCAAAAATGGGATAATAAAAATAAAACTTCATTTAGCGCCGTGTATAGGGATAATATAATGAGGCAAAATCCTTCGTATAGGATTCATCAAAATAGAGCTGGTGGTAGACTAACAGGAACTGGGTCAGGGGAGATAAATAGTAATGCCTTCAAAAATTATTTTGGAAATATCCAGCATCAAATACAATGGGATACATTTGATATAAAGCTAATTTTAGGAGCAACGCTAGATTTTGCTAAACAAGATTATGTGGCTGAAAAAACAGATGTAAGCGTAGACCCTGTGTCAAGGAAAAACGTAGGGTTTAATGTAAGGTCTGGAGACTTCATTTTAAATTATAATGCGGATATTTTAAATTATGCAGGATATGCACAATTTGAAATATCTCCTATTGAAAAAGTAAAATTTACTTTAGGTGGGCGCTACGACGGTTTTGAATATGATTTTAATAATCGCAAATCTGACGAAAATGTATTACAAAACAGAAGAGATGCTTGGGATAAATTTGCTCCAAAAGTTGGATTAAATTTTAATTATTCAAATACTGGAGGGATTTACATGAATTATTCTAAAGGATTTACGCCTCCTCAATCATCTACATTATATCGTAGTACACGTAATCGAAATGTAGATGTTAAGCCCAGTAACTATAATAATTATGAAATAGGTGCTTACAGTCAGTTGACAAAAAAGATAAAAATAGATGCAGCGCTATATTATTTGAAAGGAAGAAATACACTTATTACAATTCGTGATCCGGAAAGTGAACGTGCTTTTATAAATACAAATGCAGGAAAAACAAGTTCTTATGGAGCTGAATATGGAATCGCATATCAGCCAATAAAGCAATTAAAACTAAGTCATAACGGAACTTTTGCAGCACATAAATATGATGTATTTATATTCAAAGGTAAAGATTTTTCAAATACAAATAGGGAAATCGCTCCTAGTCTTATTGGAACTACTCGTGTAAGGGTAGTGCCAACGAATGGATTAGCTATATCATTTGAGCATGAGCTAATGGGAGATTATAATACAAGTTTGGAAAGGCAAGCGAAAGATGAAAATGGGAATCTTAAAACAACTACATATGCTGGGCATAATGTGTTTAATTTGCAACTTTCGTATCAATATAAAAAAGTAGAAGTATGGATGCATTTACTTAATGTTTTTGACAAAATATATGCAAATAGAGTAAGTTACAATCGTTTTCAAAATGAAAATAGTTTTACTGTAGCAAACCCAAGAGCTTTTCATTTTGGAGCTAAATATAATTTTTAAGAATAAGGTCAGAATGGAGTTGTTTTTTAAACAACTCCATTTGACTATATTAATTTAATTGTAGTATGAAATTAGAGAAATTAAATCAGTGGATGTGGCGTTGGCATGTAATAGCAGGCTTGGTATCGTTACCATTTGTATTAGTATTAGCAATTACAGGAGGGATTTATTTATTCAAAAGCAATATTGAAACTCCTATAATTAAGAGTCTGCAAGGGATAAAAGTTGAAGGGAAAGCTATTTCATTTCAAAAACAGTTGAAAATAGTCAGTAGAAAAATGCCCAAAGTCCCTACAGCTATAGTATTGCCTTCTGAAAAAACACAAGCAACGGAATTTGTTGTGGGTAAGTTTAGTCATAAAAATAGCTGGTTTGTGAACCCTTATACGGGAAATGTAAATGGGAATTTTAGTCCTGAAGATTCCTGGATGCATATAGTTCGAAAATTACATGGAGAGCTTTTGGGAGGGGAAATAGGAACTAAAATAGTAGAGCTTATTGCAAGTTGGATGATTGTTTTAATTCTGACAGGGATTTATATTTTTTGGCCAGCGAGAAAACGAGGATGGCGTGGCTTTTTTAGTATTCGTATAAAATTAGGTAGACGAATTATGTTTAGAGATATTCATGCTATTGGAGGGGTTTGGATATCTGGTTTGCTTTTGTTGACGCTAGCTGGTGGTTTGCCTTGGACAGATGTATTTGGAGGGAACTTTAAAAAGTTACAAGAAATTACTAATACAGGTTTTTCTAAAAAATGGTTTGGTATGGGTGTAAAATCAAATTTTGAAGGAAAGGAATTGTCTTTAGATGAAATAATAAGTATTTCTAAAAAGCAAAAACTATCTGGAAAAATAACTATTGATTTACCGAAACAAGGTCAGGGAGTATTTAGTATTAGTAATGAAACAATGCCATTACGAGAAATGAAAAAGCTTCATTTTGACGCTTATTCGGGCAAGCAATTAATGGAGCTAGGTTGGAGTGATATTGGAGTGTTAATGAGAGCGCGTTTATGGGTGATGGCATTTCATCAAGGGCAAATGGGGCAATGGAATTTTATCTTAATGCTTATTGTTTCTTTAGCGCTAACTTTTATTAGCTTAGCAGGCTTTTTGTCATTCAGAGGGCGCAGTTGGGGAATTCCTTCGGCTCCCGATAATTTTAAAGTTGGAGTGGGCGTAGTTGTTTGTATTAGTTTACTTGCTATACTGCTTCCTTTATTTGGAGTAAGTTTGTTACTTATTGCTTTAGGGATATTTCTTTTTGAGAAATTAAATCAATAATTAGCGGATAAATTTTCCATTAAATTGATTCATTGTTTGCGATAGTCCAGAAAACACAAAGTTTTTAACAGCGTTTACAGCAGTATCAATACGAATACTAAGGTCGATTTGTTCTTCGGAAGTCCATTCTCCAAGGACATAATCGACTTGTTTTCCTTTGCCAAAATCGCCACTAACTCCAAATCTAAATCTAGGGTATACACTGGTATTTAGTTTAGCTTCCGTGTCTTTAAGTCCGTTGTGTCCACCAGCACTACCCTTAGCTTTAATTCTAAAAGTGCCAAAATCAATATGTATATCATCAGTAATAACTAGTAGATTTTCAATAGCTATTTTTTCTTTTTCTAGCCAATACTTAATGGCTCGTCCGCTAAGATTCATGAAAGTGCTTGGTTTTAAAAGTATGGTGGTGCGTCCTTTTATTTTCACAGTGCAAACATCACCTAATTTTGCTGTTTCAAAGGGAATATTTTCGCTTTTAGCTAAAGCATCAAGTACTTTAAAACCAATATTATGGCGTGTTTCAGCATATTTAGGGCCAATGTTGCCTAGGCCTACAATTAAAAATTTCTTCATATCAATAGGTTTTTGAGTAGAAGGGTAGTGAAAATATTTTTTAAAAAATGATAGCATTTTGTAAAAATAAAAAAAGCATCCTATAAAAATAGAATGCTTTTAATTTATTTGAAATACTGAAATTATTCAGCAGCAGCTTCAGTTGTTTCTTCAGCTCCTTCTTCTCCTTCTTCATCACCAAGAGCATTACGAGAATTTTTAACTTGACAAACTACGGTGTTGTCTGCATGTAAAAATTCAAATCCATCAGATGCTAATCCAGTAACATATAATTTATTTCCGATTTTTAATTCAGAAACATCTGCTTCTATTGAATCTGGTAAAACAGAAGCTAAACCTTTTACTTTTAAACGACGCACATTAAATTTAAGGTTACCACCATTTGCTACACCAGGAGATTTTCCAACGGTACGAACAGGAATTTCCATTACGATATCTTTATCGTCAAAAATCTGAACAAAATCGATGTGTAAAATTTTATCAGTAACTGGGTGGAACTGGATGTCTTGAAGGATAGCGTTAATTGTAGTTCCGTTATCCAATGTAATTTTTACAGTGTGAACGTCAGGAGTGTACACTAATTTACTGAACGATAATTCTGGAGCAGTAAAGTGTGTTACAGTGTCACCACCATAAACAACACAAGGTACCTGGCCAGCATTACGTAGGGCTTTTGTTGCTTTTTTCCCTAAGCTTTCTCTTTGAGATGCATTGATTGTTAAAGATTTCATCTTGGAATATATTTATAATTATAATTAAAATTCTACATTACAAACTTCGAGCTAATCGACTCGTAGTTATTTACACTTTTTAAAACATCAGCAAATAATTCTGCTGAGCTTACTACTTTTATTTTTTTTGTAATTTCTTCTTGCCTTAAGGGAATAGTATCGGTAACTAACAATTCTAGCAATTTAGAATTATTTACCCTATTGTAAGCATCTCCAGAAAGTACAGGATGTGTACATACCGCTCTTACGGAAAGCGCACCGCGTTCCATCATTAAGTCAGCAGCCTTAGTTAATGTTCCTGCGGTATCTACCATATCATCAACTAACACAACATTTTTGCCTTTAACATCTCCAATTAATTCCATATGAGAAATTATATTAGCTTTCTCCCGCTGTTTATAGCAAATTACCACATCAGATTCTAATGCTTTTGCGTAAGCATAAGCTCTTTTAGAACCTCCCATGTCAGGGGATGCAACGGTTAAATTTTCTATGTTAAGAGATTTTAAATAAGGTAAAAATACAGTCGAAGCAAATAAATGATCCACAGGTTTTTCGAAAAAACCCTGTATTTGGGCAGCATGTAAATCCATAGTTATAATTCGAGTGGCACCAGCTGTTTCTAACATTTGTGCAATCAATTTTGCAGCAATTGGTACTCTCGATTTATCTTTTCTGTCTTGTCTAGCCCATCCGTAGTAAGGAATCACAGCCGTTACATGTCTTGCTGATGCGCGTTTAGCAGCATCTAACATTAATAACAATTCCATTAAATGATCGGCACTTGGATTTGTCGATCCTATTAAAAACACACGTCTACCTCGGACAGATTCTTCAAAAGAGGGTTGGTATTCACCATCGCTATAAGTAGAGGTAATTACGTTACCAAGTTTGGTGCCGTAGGCTTTTACAATTTTCTCTGCCAATTGTTTACTCTGTTTACAGGCAAAAAATTTAGCTTCTAAAATTTGATTAGACATTGGGATTGATTAATTTTCGACAAACTATATGCTTGGGGCATATTTTATGCGTGCAAATCTAGGAATTTTATTCAAGAACAGTTTTAAAAAGCAAGTTTTTTATTTCAGAGTTCATAAAGTTTTTATAATATTGCATTCGCTAAGCTCAAGTGGTGGAATTGGTAGACACGTTGGATTCAAAATCCAATGTCGCAAGACGTGCGGGTTCGATTCCCGCCTTGAGTACAAGTAAAAGCCTCAACTATTTAGTTATAAATAGCTTGAGGTTTTTTTGTTTGTGATTTAGTCAGTGATTAGTCAGTATTTATTGATTTAATAGAAGTTTTAACTTTTAAAATCTTTTGGTACACTTTTTTAATTTCGTCATTGAAAATTTTAATAATTTCATTTTCGTTTTTGTCAAGTTCTTCAATAAGTAATTTATAATGATCTTTATGTAGGCGTAATTTTTCAATTGATAATGAATAAAGAAATTCAAATATTGCCTCCCCCTGATATTCATTTATATGAATCATAAAAGTTTGAAGTAAAGAAAACATTTCTTGAGAGTCTTTATAGCTAATAGAGTAGTTTAGTTCTTCACTGTAGGAAGCTCTTAAAATAGATGCTTGTATTATTCCATCGTTGAAACGATTGAAGATTAATGGATCAATTAAGTTTTTTACAAAATTTGTTTGAAACAAGCCATCTGTTTTATTATTTCTCATGTTATTCAATACGCAGGATATTGTAAAATAAACATCGGATTGTGTGATGTTTTGAAAATAACGATTGTCATTAAAAAAAGCAGAATTTTTTCTTATTTCAAGTTGATTATGATTTATGTCTCCATAAAAAATTTTGTTTGTTCCTCCTTTACTTTTAATATTTGCAAAGTTTTCTATTGTTATAATTCTTTCTTCGATGAATTCAAGAGGTGTATTCAGGCTTGATTGAATTGTTTTTAGGAGTTCTAATTCGCGCTGCCAAGGTGTAGAGGAGTTAGCATTATCACAGTATAAGCTTTCAACTTCTATGAAAGAGCTATTTTCTGCTCCGTATAAGCCATATTTAATGTTGCTTTTAAGTTCTCTTTGTTTAATGAAGTCACTAACTCGATTGATTGCTATAAAATAAATTAATCTTATGTCTTGGAAGTTTCTAAAGAATCTATTTAAATAAAGTAAGTTTTTTCCGTTTGTTATACAGGAACCTACAATCAATATAGAGCCCGATTCATTTTCTTTTACCGAATTATCTTTTAAATCAGATTGGTTAATTATTTGTATTTCGTTTTTGGAATTGGGTTCAATTTTTTTTAAAATATATTTAGCTAATAAAAAAGAGCCCTTGTCATTAAGGTGTATTATATATTTTAGTGATGCTGGAACAAATTGATTTATATAAGCATCTATTTTTTCTTTGTGCTTTTCGTATTGGCTTTCCTTGATGTTGTCAATGATATTTTCATAATCAATGTAGGTGTTATATTTTTTTCTTGATGATGATTCTTCACTATAAGAAACTTTGAGAGAGGTTCCTGTTTTTTTATTAAACATGAAAGTTTCAACAAAATCTTTTATATTTTTTGTAATATATTTTTTTGCGCTAACATTCCTTGTGTTAATAATTGGTTTGTCCAAATTGAATGAATCTCCAATAATTTTGATTGGACTAGAATGATTCTGACAAAAAACATAATCCTTACTTGTTGTGGATTGATCAAAGATTTCAATGCCATATTTTAATTTATCATTTACCAATAAGTTACAAATAATATTTTCTTGCGCTAATTTTGAATCTTTACCAATAGGTAAATAGTATAGAATAGAAATATTCTTCGAATCTATTTCAGGGTGTTTTTCTTTAAGGTAATACACCATACCTCCAGAGGTAGATGCAGAAATAATAAATATCGAATCTTCATAGTAAATAGAATTTTCATCATACATACCATCGTAGGATTGGAAAGATTCGATGTTTATGGTTTCAGTATTACCAAATCTAGATAAAAATTGACATATGGAATATCCAATGACATTAATTGAGAGAGTGTCACAATAAATATTCTTAAATTCAATTCCACTAAATTTATGTAGCGTATTTATCGCAATAAAATCTATTTCTGATTTACTAGTTAGTACGTTAGCAGTCCTTAAAAACTTAGCACTGTGTTTGCCAGAAGGGAAAACATAGTGGTGCGATATTCCGTTGCTTTCTACAAGTCCTCCGTTTTTTACAAATATATTAGCTAGACCTTGGTTTATGATACTATCAATGTTGCTTTTTATAAAATTTTTATTGGTTGGAGTGGTATAAGAATTTCTGGAATAGGAGATGTAAAATATATTTTCTTCAAGAGTTTTTTCTTCTATTTTTGGAACACTCTTAAATATTTTATGAAAGTTATCTTCTATAATGGTGTTATAGTTTGTAAAAGTGTCACAGTGAATAAAAAATATAGCACTAGCCTGATGATGATTTCTAAAATGTTCTGCCAATTCATTTTTTAATGAGTTGGCATCAATAGTGGTGTTTGGGTTAAAAATAATAGTTGCATCCTTATAGATGTTGTCCTCTAAATTAGAGTTGTATATGTAAAATTTTCCCATTATGAAATGCTTTTGAAAGGATAAAGTATGTTCATATGAGTTCCACCTATTTTTATTTTATTTTCCGATTTAATCCTAGACCAATTCCAATCTTCTAAAATTAAGGTCTCCAAGTTTTCAGCTTTTGTAGGCTTGTGGTTGTTTCTTATCAAGTCTCTGTATAAAGAATATTTGTCAGTAGTAATGCGGAGAAACCCTCTATCATTTATAATATTCAAAATCCTCTCTAAGCCTAAGCCTTTTTTTGATTTTAGATTTGAAACAGAGGAAGTTTGGTTTTTAATTAAGCATTTCTTGATAATTTCTAAATCTGTTAATGAGTTTTTTTTATGAAATTTATCAATAAAGCCCACTCCTGAATCAAAAACTAAAATTTCTAAAAAATAAATTTTGTTGTTTTTGTTGATGCAATTATTGACAATATAATCTTGTTTGAAATAAGAATCTAAAGGAGTGTTCTTGAATTCTTCAGTTATTGTTTTGCTGTCATTATTGTGAAATCTGAGATAAACACCTCTTATACTTGATGGAATATTTACATTGATTGTATCAGTTTTTCCCCACTCATAAGTGTTTTTAAGTAGTTCATAAATTATAACTCCAATATCGTTAGCTATTTGATCAATTTCGTGTATATTTTTTTTGTTAAAAGTTAGAATGAAGTCATAAAGTAATTTCTTTATGTTGTAGGCTATTTGCTCTTCGTTATCATTAAATCCATCTGCATTTTCAAGTAATCTAATAAGTCCTTTGCTTTTGGGTAAATGATCTGTGTTGGTAAGAATGTATTTATTCCCCTTAAGTTTTGATAGAGAATTCATTTTTATAAAGAATTCATTTTGTTTTTCTCTAAGTATGACTTTAATATCGTTACCACTTTTGTCGACAAATTTTGATGAATTCCATAGTAAAGATACTATAGGGTAAGTGTATTCTTGATCGTAAAGGCTGTCAATTTTTTTTATATCAGCATTTATTTTTAGGGTTTTTATCGTTGTCTTTTTGTTTAGAGTGATAACTAATTTTAAAAGATCTGCAAGTAATCCAAATGTATACTTGTTAATAGAATCAGGGATTGATAAAATCACATTATCTAACTCCTTTTTTTTTAAATGAGTCTCAAAGAGCTTATTTATTTTGTTGGGGGTTATGTTTTTGGTAATAATTATTTCAGTCATTAGTCTAGTTCAAAAATTATCAACATAATTAAATATATGTTATTTATGGCAGAGAGCAAGTGGCTTTTTTATTGAATTTCGAATTCACCTTTTTAAGAATAAGATATTTTAGAATTGAACAAAAATTTCTTGATTAGCTTTAGGTTGCATTTTTGTAAGTTTGTATTAATTAAAATATTGCATAGCGTTTAGCTATTAAATCTGTTTTTGGAAATCGCCAAATTATCTAATACACACAGAATAATAGACTTACGCTCACGCTTCGGCGTGGGCTTTGTTTATATGTGTGTAGGGTGTTTGGCGATACCTCAAAGACTGTAAGCTATAAGTTCCACGCTTTTTTTTGCGTAACCTTTTCATTCTGGGCTTGATGAAACTTTACATTGAGCGATGAAAATATCAAATTTTATTCTACTAATTTCTTTTTTTTTATCAGTAATAACTTATTCTCAAACAGGTTTCTGTAAAGGTTGGGAGGACGGTTTTAAAGAGGGCTATTGTTATGGTAGTTATGGTTGTGTTCCTCCTCTAGCTCCTGTTTGTCCAGTATCTAATTTAGGAGAAGCTGATTATAAAGACGGTTATAATAGAGGGTTCTTGGTTGGTAAAGCTAAAAAAGAGAGTAACAATTCAAGCGGAGGAGCAAAAGGACAATTAAAGCCTATAAATAATAACTATGCTAATGGGATAAGAGATTATGTGCGTAGAGAAAATGAATTAAAAGCGGAAAGGCAATTATTTAAAAATCAATCTTTACCTTATTTTAATGAGGCATTAAGAAAAGCTGTAAAAGCGTTTGAAGCCGAAGATTATTGGGAGTGCATAAAACAATATAATAATTCGAAGGATTTAGGTTGGTATGATAATAAGTTTGAATTAGCAACAGGGATTTCATATTCTATTTTGTGGATGCAGGATAGTGAGAAATCTTATCTGAAAATGGCGAAGAAATTAATAAAATTATCAAAGAAGCACGGTAATTCTACTGCAAGCGGACTTTTGAAAAAGTTGAAAGAGCAAGAAAAACAAAGAAAATCGTTATGAGAATCAATAATTTAAAAAACTGTCTTTTGTGGTTGGGAATAGGGTTAATTATAACAGCTTTTTTATATGTTTATCAAGAAAGTTACAACTCAAAGTATAAGTTTGTGAATAGGTCTATAAAAAATCATAAAGTATTTAAAAGCCTTAGTGAGAAACGAAGTACTTATTATGAATTTAGTGGAGCAGTTACGGTAGGTGGTGCATTAATAATTTTAGGGCTGGGTTTGAAAAGTAGAAAATAATATATCGTTATATGTTTAGCCTTAGTGACAGTATTTTGCTTTAATATTTATCGGGGTAAACGATTTTTAAGAATGCACCCCACTAAGTTTTGGAATTATTACTCTAAATATTTTAGGTTTTTGTATTTGTCTAAGCTTAGCCCCGTTTGTTAAAATAATTGAGAAAAACGTAACCAACATTTGATTGATAGTGCGGTTCTGGCTTTAGGGGATATTAAAGTGTGTTGGTGTAACTATTTGTTAATTATAGTGTTACTTTTTTTTATGATTTATTGAAGGATGGATTTTTCAATAAACTATAATTCTCAGTTATATGTTTTTGATTTGTTTTATTGGTGATATTTGTTGTGTTGTCAGTGATAGTATAGGGTTGAAGAATATAACTCAAACTATTTTTTTTAGTTTTTTAATTTTACTGTTTTAAAGCATTAAGTATTTCGGTAATATTTTCAAGAGTTTCGTTGTTATTGCTGTTTTTTATAATAGCTAAATATTTTTTTATTGCTCCTCTTTGATAAGTTGCTTTAGTTGTTTTTCCTAATTTACCTTTGATGTGATTAAGAATAAGGTTAAAATCACCATTATATTGTTGGTTTAATAGATAGATTTGAGCAAAGTTTTTTTCTTCTGTATTAGTCATTTCTAGAGTGTTATATGTTGGTTCATAATTAATTTGATTATCGACTATTTTCTTAAAAATGGTATGATTTAAATTTTTATGGTTTAGTATGTCAATCAATGAATAAGATTTGAAATATTTTAGAATTGTAGCTTTTTTACTTAATCGACTTTCTATCCTCAAAATATCTTTAAAGTGATTAGCTAATATTGGGTGAAGTTTTAGAAACGCTTTATTTTTAGGAAGTGATAATTCTGTCCATTTATCGTAAGATGTTAACCTTGTAGGTGTGGCTTTAATCATTTCATTAAAAGAAATGCCTGTTTTGTATAGTGTTTTATGAAACTTAGGGGCAATAAGATGATTCATAGAATTCGTATAACAACTAATCTCTTTAGTTAACGATAGATCATTTTTAATGTCAACTTGTTTTAAGGAGCAATCGTTAATATAATCTTGGTCTAAAATGATCCCCATTTTGTTGATCTCACTAGTAAATTGCTCAATAGTAGATAAGCAGATTCCTTTTTTATAGTTAGAGCCTAAAAGCTTACTGCTTGCTTTAACTTTTATAATATTCAAGGTTTCATTAATTGAAATACTATCGACGCCTATTTTTTTGCTCATAAGTGAATGATTTATTATTTCTAAGCCATTAGGTTTGGAAATTTTATTTGTTTTAAAGTGGTTGTAGTCAATATCTCTTAAATAGTCTAGAGACGTGCTAAATTGTATAGTGTCTATTTTAGTCAAGAGTATTAATTTTTAATACTTTTTAATCTATAATTATATAAAGGAATTAATGTCTTATTTTAATCATTAGAATAAATAGTGTATTAATTTTATTTTTCAAGTTCTACAATAGCTAATTCGATTTCATCACGCTTGTAGTAGACACGACGACCAATGCTATACGCTTTTAGGATATCTTTTACCGTCCAGTTATGTATTGTGCTTATGTCAACTTTGAATAGGTCAGAAACTTCTTTACGAGTAAGGTATTCTGTAGGCTCTTTAGGGGAGAAATGCTCTTTTAAATCATTCAACTGTATTTTTACACCATCAATAATAGCTTTCTGAAGTTGTTCTGGTGTAATCTGTAAAAATTGAATTTGTTTCATAACGAAATATTTTATTGGTTTAAATACTTCGCAAAATTGAGATAGATTCAATTCCGATTTATGGCAGTTTTTTCCGATTTATCGGAAGAAGATGTAATTAAGGGGTTTTAAGTAGTTCTTTGAAGGTAATATTAAAGTTGTTTTCTCTATTTGCAGATGAGGATTTTGTTAAGCTTCTGAATGATTCTTTTTCAAGTAATATATTTTTCTTTCTTTCGTCAATGTATCCTTTTTCCATTAACCAATTCATAAATTGTGTATGAGTTAATCGAATGATGAATTTTTCGTGTAGTAGTCTTTGAAATAGGTAGCTGTAATCGATATAAAGATCAATTATGTATTTACTAACATATTCATCGAATAATTTTTTTGCATTTAAAACAATAAACGGATGCTCTGTTTTACTTTGTTCAATTTTTTTTTGCGTGCTTGGAGTATTTCTTCTTAGGGATTTAAATAATTTTAATTCCTTTTTGAATTCGTTAGATTCATTTTGATATTGAAATAATTTTGCTTCTCGGATGATTGTTTTATAAGCTTCTTCCTGTTCGTTAGTGGGAAGTTTTTTTATTTCCTTTTCTTGAAAAATGACAGATCGAGTTTTTATAAGATCGAAAATTTCGTCATAATTATGGAATAATCTTTTTCGTCTAATTTTAAAATTGAGTATTGGCTTTTCCTGTTGAGTTAATTTCTTAAAATAGGTCGCCCTTACATCGTAGTCTAAAAATACAGAGAGAAACTCAGCTCTTATTTGTGTTTTAATATCTTCTGAGAAATTGAATTTAGCAAGCTCTTTTTTAAATGTTAAAACTATAACATCGTTAAAGTTAACAAGACCTTCTTCTGCTAATCGAAAGATTATATCGTTTAATAAACCTGTTTGATCAATGTTTTTAATAGCTTGACTGATGTAAAGTTTCTTTTTATCAAGTTGCGTATTATCTAAGAGCTTCTTTATTATGAAATCGTAAGTTATTTTGCTAGAGAGTCCATTGCTTTGTTTCATATAATGATGGATTATTGATTTGAAGCATTTTTAATAATTTCAAGATGAGGTTTATCATCTATTTGATTTTTAACTGTTTTGTATAAATCATTGAAATCTGAAATGTGGCTGTCTTCAACTTGACCGATATACTTTAAAAAAGTACTTTCTTTTACGTGACCTGTCACTTGCATAATAGTAGGGGTCTTAATCTTTTTATAATGTAGTGTTGCAAAAGTTCTACGCCCTGTATGTGTTGATATATATTCGTGTTTAGGTCTTAATTTTTTAATTTTCCTATATTTTTTCTTACCTAATATTATTCTTGCCTCTGGTTTTTTTCCCATTGTAGGCTCATCAATATCAGCAATTTTACAGATTGTTTTGATATGTTTATTTAGTTTTTGAATGCTAATTTTATAAGGCAATCCATTTTCAAAGATTTCTTTTACTTTAGGGAGAACAGGAATTAAAACAGATTTATTTCCTTTAATTTGTTTTACACTAATAACGAGATCTAAACCTCGTTTTTTAAAGTTTTTTTCAATTATTCTTGTTGTTAATTGTGTGCCTCTTTGCCCGGTATAACAAGATAGTATTAGCCATTTTCGAGCATTAATAAGGGCTTCTGTTTTTAAGTCTGCATTTTCGATTTTTTCAATATCTTCTTCTGTTAAAGTAATTACATTTTCATCATCATCGTAAGTGTTAACTGTTGGAAACTTAACTTTTTCATAGTCTTTAGCAATCTCAATATTATTTTCTTTAGCTTCTTTAACTACGGCTTGAAGGTCGGTTAGTATTTTAATAGCTGTAGATGCAGGGTATTCTTGAATGTTAAAGAGCCATTTTTTGAAATCTTCAAACTTTCTGTTCGATAAATCTTTTATTAAATATTGTTTCTTGTCTTGATACTCATTGAAAATAGTCAATAATCCTTTGTATGATTTAATTCTGTTTTTACTCAGACCATAACTTTTTTTTCCATTTAATCTAAGGTGAGCATTTTCAATTATATAGTTTATCCAATAGGTAACCTCTTGTGTTGATTCATCATTTTTGATTCTTCCAAAATGGCTATCAATTTTTAAATTTAGCCAATCTCCATCAATAACACCTCCTTTGGAATTGGAAATATTGACTTGGTGTAAAATTGAAGTCTCTAAATTTCTCAGCTCGTTTATTAAGTTTTTATTTTGAGGTGTGGTTTGTTTTGGTAGCCCTGTTTTATAGCTCCATTCTTTAGGGTTAACAAATAAACCTGTTTTTCGTTTTATAGATTTTTTTTGATTTAGAGATAACCTTAAATAAATTGGTGCATTAGATGATTTACTTTGAAGTAGATATTTAATCGTAGCCATATTTTATCTGTTTAGCAGTAATTACCAAAACAAATTTACTTTCTAAATTTTTATTAGTCAGTATTTAGTCAGTATTTTTTCGTTTTAATTCTATTTTAATCAATTTAATTAAATAGATATTCTGCTTTACGCACTGATTTTATTGTTGTTTTTATTGAGTTTATTCAACTACCAAGGCTTTTCTAAAATATTTAAAATTGAAAGTTTCGATTCCCGCCTTGAGTACAGAAGCGAGCAACTCTTTGATTTTCAAAGGGTTGTTTTTTTTATTTAAGATGATTTTTGTTTTTAATTTTAATCACCTTTTTTCAAGGTCAAACATCTAAGTTCTTTAAGAGTGTTTAATAGTCGAAACTTTTTAATGTTTACAAAAAAATGTAAACATTAAAATTAAAAGTATTTACTCTTAACTTTTAGATATGTTAGCTTTTTAAGTTTGGGTAAACGTCTGTTTCTTAAATTTTTTGCTACTGGGATTTCTGCGAGCAAGTAAGTGGCTTTTTAAAAATAGGTTCATCAGTAAAAGTATTTCAATACTGATATTGATTTGTACTTATAATAAGTAGTTTCTGTTTGATGAGATTTCTAATTTTGGAATACTTAATTTTATTAGAGAGTAATTTTTAAGATAGATATCTTGAAATTATAAAAAAAAACGTGATTACAAACCTAAATTTAAATTAGAAGCAGTTAGGTTAAGTTATCAGCGACGGAATATGAAGGAATTGGATCAGAAGTTTGGTGTCCATGCATATTCAGAGTATTTATAAATGGCGTAAAGATTTAAAATAAAGAAGTGTTACGCAAACAAGTCCCTAGAAAGGATGGCTATGCTAGTTAAATCTTGGATAAGAACAACTTATTCTTGGGTTAGTGACAATAATTTGAATAGATACTTTAATGAATTTTGTTTTAGAATAAACAGATATCAAAGCAAAGCTACAATATTCAATAATCTTATTGTCAAAATGGTGAATAATGATAAAATTAATTAAGCCCAATTAATAAGTAACTAACTACTGACCTTTATCAACTAAAATTATTTTGATACCCCGACGGCTCTGCTTCGGGGTTGTTCATTCGAACTCAGGCTACAAAGTATCGAGAAGATGTTAGGTATTAGCGGTGCATTACTATTTATTTTTGTTATTATGGAAATAATCAGCCCAACGTATTTCTAAGAATTTAATTATTGAAGCGTCACTTTCTCCATTATCAAATTTGGTAAAACAAGTTTTTAAATACTTAGAGGCAAGGGGTTTAATTTCATCACTAGGGTTTTGAATTTTTTCAATAGTAATATTCCAACTATCTAAGGTTTGTAAAAGTTTTTGGTGAGCATTGTGTCGTTTTTTTAGTTGTTCAATTAATGCTTCTTGTCTTGGTTTATCTTTAGCGGATGAAGAGACTAGGTTAACAAATTCTTTTTCAAATTTTTCTGTAGTTGCTTCTGCTTCTAATTTTAATTTTTCAAAAGATTTATAAAGCAGTTCAAAATATTTTTCCTCAAAATTCACATAATCGTTAAGACATTTTAGATAAGCAATGGCTACAGTTTTGTAGAGTCTTTTATCTTCGCTTTCGGCACTAATAAGTTGTTTCTCTAGACTTGTTAGTTTAACTTTATTTTTGTTTCCTAAAAATTTGAAACTATCTAACTCAGTAATGCTTAAAATTTGAGGAGTAATTTTTTTAGGGGTATCTAAATAATGGTATATTTTATAATCAATTTTGACAGTGCCACTATATTTCTTTTTCCATTCTGGAAATTTAATTTTTGGTTTTTTTAATCCAAAAGCATAACTGTATCCCAAAGTGGCAGTAAATTCACTAATACTATTTGTGTTAGAGGAATTTCGAATAAGTTGGATGGCATTAAGGCTGAAATTGTGTTTCTTTTTTATAGAATAAGTAGCGCCAGTGCGAATATTTAAGGCATTTGATGAGGTAGATGTGTTTTTTGATTGATTGTAGGCAATAGAAAATTGAGTTCCTAGTGTTTTTTTTAAAAACTGTTTTCCTAAAGCTACACTTGGTCCCCAGGTGGTAGCATCTTCTCTGCCAATAGTATTGTACGTAATGTTTAGGGATGAGTTTAAAGATATGGTTGATTGGGTAAAATTAACGGTATGACCTAAGCTGATATTGTGGAATGTCGATGCATCTCCTAACCTTACGATTCCCCCTTGTTCATTAGCCACGTCATTTAAGTTGTAATTGAAAAATAATGTTTGCGGTTTTTCTTTCTTTTCTGATAGGATATAGCTAATGCCTAAACTAGCATTTTGGGACAACTGTCTGTAATCTAAATTTTCCACAGCCTCATCGGTCAAATCACTATCATTGATATCTTCGAATTGACTTGGTTTTGTATTTGTAAAAGAAGTGAGATTGCTATAAGAACCTGTAATTGTTGTTTTTTTAGTTAAAATTAATGTAGCATTAGCACTACCAATTGTTCTAGAAGTTGTATTGGCTTTGTTACTGTTTAAATCATCTCGTTGTCTTCCAATATTGATGTCTAAAGTAAATTTGTTGTTAAAGAATGTATTGCTGGCATTAAGTGTTATATTTTCAAAGTCATTATTGAAAAAATAAGCACCTAGGGTTTCATAACCAGGATCAATTCGTTCGTAGCCAATTCCAACACCAATTTTACCTATGGTATAACCAATATTTGCATTTACAGCATCGAAATTAGCTGTCGAAGAGGTGTTTTTTATAAAAACAGAAGTCAATCCAAATTCCTCACTAGAAGATTCGGGACTTCTTAAGTCTTTAGTAATAGTCGTAGAGGCATACTCGGCAGAAAGAGACCAGTTTTTGTTTAGCTTGACTTTTCCACGAACACTAACTGCAAAATTTTCTTGAGGGAGTATATTTTTTGTTTCAGGAATGCTGTCAATCGAATTGATAGCATCTTTGGCGTAAAAGGAAGTCATGCCAAGTTCCCATTTCTCTTTAATAAATTCTGTTTTCAGTCCATATCCAAAACGCTCGAATGCGGGTTGTGTTCTTGGATCAAGATTATCATTGGTGGCCTTTAAAAGTTGTCCTGCCATAAGACCTATTTTAAAAAGGCCTTTAGGGGTTAGCTCTAAACCTCCTCCTGTAAATTGATGTCCGTTGAGTGTATAAGGAGAAAACGACATGGATACGGTACCAATATGTCCGGTTATCCATTTGTATTTAGGGTGTAGGCTTAATCGATTAAGATTAAAAGGCAATTGATAGTCCAATTTTTCACCTTGATTGGAGTAGCTATAGGTTATGGGAACAGAAAAGCTGTAGAGAGATACATTTAAAGTTCCTTGGGTAAAATACGTAAAAGGTTGTCTGTTGTTGGCTTGTTTAGAATTATAGAATACGGAGTTTGCGGAAAGTATACCGCTAATTTTTACAGGTTTACTTTTAGTGATAGTTTCAAAATCTACAGATTGCGAAAAACAAGCTATAGAAAAACTTAATAATAAGTACGTAAAGTTCTTTGCTATGGTGATTTATTTTGGGGAATAAATAAAAACAAACCACATACTATAAATAATATGTGGTTTATGGTAACAAAATAGGTGTTACTAAGATCTTTTATAAGTAGCAATAACGTCTGAAGTAGTGATAACTAAATTTCCATTTTCAAACTTGTAAGTCAGCTCATTGGTGCCTCCTGTTGATTTAATAGTCAAGGTGTCGGCTTCTGTTTCATAAGTTCCTGTAGAAAAATCTCCTTTAGTACAGGTAACTGTACCGTCTGTATTTGGATCTTCCGCAGGATCAAAATTTTGATTAGAATACGTATTGTCTGCTTTTATAATAAAAAGTGTTTCTAGATCACATGGTTCAGCGGTTTTGCTGTTATCATCAATATCGATGATACTAATTATCTTCCAGCTACCTACAATGTTTTCTGTTTGATTGTTGTTAGAATCGTCATTACTGCTACAAGAGAATAAAAGTGTAGTAAGCCCCAATAATAAGATTAATTTTTTCATGTGTATTTTTTTAAATTTTATGCAAAGAAACTGAGGAAAAAGGTTAAAACCAAATATTTAACAGGGTTGTTTTTGGGTAATCCGTTAATTTGTATAGTTTAGCTAAGGCCTCAAATAACTAGTTAATGATTAAAAAAGTGCTTCTATTTTTTATTGTTTTAACATGTAACGTATTGATTGTAAGTTCTAAGGAGTCTGATCGAGACGATGATGTAAATCCATCTTCAAGTTCTTTTTCTTTAGATCAATTAGCAAAATTAGACGTTTTGGATAATAAATACCCCATTAATAAAGAGCCTAAAACATCATTTTCTGTTGATAATCAGCTTTTTTCTTTTAAAAATATTCATAACGAATACCCAAGCCTAGAAAAAGATATTGAAAATAAATCTGAAGCTCAGGCAACATTTTCAGCCATTATAGAGGATGAGAAATGGGTAGATAGCTTTTCTAGTGAAGATGTTCAAAGCTTACCCATAGGTATTCAAAAGGAAATGAGTAATATCACGTATCAAGTAGGTTTTTCTAAAGCTAAGTTTACTAAAGATTATACCGAGCTTACCGCTTTTGTGCGTATTATTTTACCTCAAACGGATGAAAGAGGTGAGCCGATAGAACTTTTTTTTGGAGCTAATAATGTCAAGTTAACTCATGATGGAGGTTTAGTAGGTGAAAGCAATCTTGTGTTATTAGGAGATGTTTTTATTCCCTTCAATGCAGGTAACTGGTTGTTGTCCTTAAAGGGAGGCTTCGATATGAAAACAGGCGTTACCCAGAATACCACATATATTACTATTGATTGTGATGGAGTGAAAGAGTTTTCATTATTAGGAGAAATACAATTTGCTAGAAAGTTAATTGTGCCTATTGATGAAAATGGGAATTTAGATACCCCAACACGCCCATATACTAGGTCAGATGGTTCTAAAACAGAAATACCGAATCGAGTAAGAGGCGGTTTTTCAATGATTGCAAGTGATTGGAATGATATTCTAGTAGAAATTAGTCTTTCTCCATTTGCTTTGGCAAAGCATCCAGATAAATTTCAATTTGCGGTAAATCAGGCCGTTTTTGATTTTAGTGACTTAAGATCTCCTAATGTCGATTTTCCTCCTATATATCAAGAGAAGAATTTATTTCAACCTTCATTTGAATCTTGGAGAGGAATACATATTAATGCTTTAAGAGTAGCATTACCGAAAGAGTTTAAAACAAATGAGAGTGTGTCATCTGGTGAAAGAATCACCTTTGAAGCCTATAATATGGTGTTGGATGATTATGGTATTTCGGGGATTTTCGAAGCTGAAAATTTATTTCCCATAAAATCAGGAAGAACATCTGCTAAAAATGCATGGGCATATTCCTTAGACAGAATAGGGATCGAATTACAAGCAAATACACTAACAGGAGCAAGTTTTGAAGGGCAAATTATGTTACCTCTTTCCAAAGGAGGTAAAGTGACCGATGACAAAGGCAATGAAATAGAACAATTAGGTTTAGCATATGCAGGGATTATTAGTGAAGACGAATATTCCCTTACAGTTGCTACGACAAATGCCTTAAATTTTGATATCTGGAAAGCAAAAGCGCGTTTGGCTGAAAATTCGGCGATAGAAATGCGTGTAGAAGACGGCAACTTTAGACCCAAAGCGATATTACATGGTACTATTGATATCTCGGCAAGCCAAGGTAATGCTAATGATGTTGAGACTTCCGATGGTGATGAATTAGTTGACTTTAAGGGTATTGTTTTTCAAAATCTACAATTACAGACTATTTCTCCCATATTTAAGGCAGATTATTTTGGTTATCAAGGGACTGTAGGTCTTGCTAATTTTCCTGTTTCCATAGCTGATATAGGATTAGTAGTTAATGATCATGAAGCTAGTTTAGGTTTTGATATTAACCTCAATTTAATGGATGATGTGGACAAAGGTTTTGCCGCATCTACTCGGTTGAGAATTGTTGGCCAATTTCAAGAAAAACAAAAACGACAAGAATGGATCTTCAAGAAAGTTGATTTAGCTAGAATTAATCTAGAAGCTAATACGGGTGCTTTTGAATTGAATGGAGAATTGTTTTTAATGAATAATGATCCTGAGTATGGTAATGGTTTCTCTGCAGATCTAAATGTTAAGTTTGGAGCATTAGCAGGGGGGCAAACAGAAATTTCCTCTAAAGCTATTTTTGGGAAATCTGATTTTAGATATTGGTACTTTGATGCTTCAGTAAGTTTACCTTCTGTTGCTACAACTAATATTGTAAGTCTTAAAGGGTTTAGTGGTGGTGCTTCATATAGAATGGTTCGTAAAGGGTATAATTCGCAATTTTCCCCTTCAGGAGTTTCTTTTACGCCAAGTAAATCAACAGGGATGGGTATAAAAGCAATGGTGCTTTTGGCTATTGGCAATGATAATTTGATAAATGGTGGAGCAGGTTTTGAAATTGCTTTCAATAGAAGTGGAGGTGTCAATAGGATGGGATTGTATGGGGAAGTACACCTAATGCAAGCTTTTGAAATTACGAACCCAGCAGCTGAAACGCTAAATAAAATGCAGGATGTATATAAAGAAGATTCTGAACTAGAAAAGACTTTAGATCCGTTTTTAGACAAGTCGAAAGAAAAATATCCTGCTAAGGTTGAAGGAGAAGCGGGTATAAATGCTTATGTAGGAATAGATTTTGACTTTCAAAATAAAGCATTACACGGAACAATGGATACTTATATTAATGTTGCGGGAGGTGTTTTACAAGGTCGCGGTCCTGGAGGTCGTTCTGGTTGGGCCGAATTACATATTTCAAAGGAAGATTGGTATGTTTATGTAGGAACACCAAGTGATCCACAAGGTATAAAATTAGGTGTTGGGCCCATAAGTGTTAAAACGGGTAATTATTTTATGGTTGGTACGAAGTTGGAAGATAGCCCTCCTCCACCTCAAATTGTCGCAGATATTATAGGTATGGATATCAATAAGCTAGATTATATGAGAGACGAAAATGCACTTAGTTCAGGAAAAGGACTGGCATTTGGTTCTAGCTTTGAGGTAGATACTGGGGATTTGAGATTCTTAATGTTTTATGCAAAATTTATGGCAGGCGCTGGTTATGATGTTATGCTTCGCGATTATGGTGAGGCTTCGTGTTCTAATACGGGTGATCAAGTAGGTATCAACGGATGGTATGCTAATGGGCAAGCTTATGCGTATTTACAGGGTGAGTTAGGTATTCGTGTTAAGTTATTTTTTATTAAGAAAAAAATACCCATTATAGAAGCCGCAGCCGCTATATTGTTACAAGCCAAAGCTCCCAATCCAATATGGATGAGAGGGTATTTAGCAGGGCGTTTTAGTGTTTTAGGAGGATTGGTAAGCGGGGATTTTCGATTTAAAATGACTTTGGGTAAGGAGTGTGTATTGGATGATGCTTCTCCGCTTGGTGGGATCAAAATGATTGCGGATTTAACTCCTAAAGATAAAGCATCAGAGGTTGATGTCTTTGCTGCTCCTCAAGCTACTTTTAGCATGAGGGTTAATGAGCCTATTGTTATTCCAGAAGATAATGGCGATAAAACGTATAAGATTATACTAGAAAAATTTGAGGTTCGAGACGATAAAGGAAAACGTATAGAAGGAGAAATTGAATGGGCAAGAACGAATGATAGAGCAACCTTCTTTTCAACTGATATTTTACCACCAGAAGTAAATTTGACGGCGACTTGTGAAGTAAGTTTTCAGGAATATATAAATGGTGCTTTTAGAACCATAAAAGTAGATGGTAAAAAAGCGACCGAAGTTGAAGTGAAAACATTTGTAACCGGTGAGGCTCCTAATCATATCCCTCTTCATAATATTCAATACTGTTACCCCGTAGTAGAGCAGCAATTTTTATTACCAAAAGAGCATAGCGATGGTTATATACATCTAAAAAGAGGACAAGACTATTTGTTTGATTCTGTAAATTGGAAAAGTTCGATGCTATTTGAAAACGATTTTGAAGAGAAAGAATTAGTAAGTATGGGCTATGATCAGGTAGAAAATGAAGTGCAATTTACCCTACCGAGTTTGTCCAATAAAATGTCTTATAGGTTGTTAATAAAATCATATCCTAAAAACTATAAATCAGAGAATACTACAAAGGAGCGTTTTAAGTCAAAAAATGCATATGATGAGGGTAACGAAATTATAATGTCAAGTAAAGTTGCTGAAAATGTATCTAAAGAAGGTGTTATTGAGCGTCTAGATTATAGTTTTGGGACAAGTCAATACAATGATTTTCCTGAGAAAATTCGCAAGCTAAACATAAGGAAAAACCTATGGGGCAGGGTAAGTTCAAGAGCTATAAGACTTGTTTCTAAATTAGATACTTATGAAGGTTTTGATTTGGTCGATATAGTAGGTACTGAATATACCAATAATCAACCTCTAATACGTGTTGAAGCAAACTTATCAGATAACTATTTTAAAAAATCTATTGATCCACTTATATATAATGATTTTGATCCCAATAAAGGTTTAACGGTTTCCAGAGATATTAATAATCTTGGGTTTAGACCCAAAAAATCGGTTCTAGTTTCAGCTACTTATTTGACAGGTTTAGAATATGAAACGGAAGAATCTTATAGAACAAATTATTTTCCTTATTACTATAATCTAGTTGATACGTATGAATTGGATTATTTGGATTTATATAATAAAGTATCTAATGCTTTTGCTGATGGAGTTCATGTATCTCAAGAGCAATTAAAATTGTTAGGGAAGACATTTCCATTTATGAGACATGGTGCTTACCAAATACAAACTGAATATGTTTTGCCTGGTAATAAGAAGAAAGAAAATAAAATTTATGAATTCTTTAATGAGATAAAATAATGCGAAAAATTATATTCTTAATAGTTTTCTTTTTTTCACTGTTTGGATATAGCCAATCACCTCAGAGTTCTTCAGAAATTAAAGTTCTAGGAAAGTATATGGACAATAAGGTTCTTTTGAGATGGGCTCCTTCTAACCCTAGTAGCTGGCTTAAGTTAAATAAATGGGGATATAGCGTTGAACGTTTTAAGGTGGGCAGTAATGGATTGAGGTTAGAACAGCCAGAAAAGAAAATACTAGCGAATAATTTGAGACCTGCTCCACTAGAGAACTGGGAAGAAATAGCGAAAAAAAGTGATTATGCGGCCATACTTGCTCAAGCATTGTATGGTGAGGGTTTTATTGTAGAAGAAGAAAATAATGGTGATGATGCTTTGCTTAAAATTATTAATCAGTCTCGAGAAGTAGAACAACGATTTGCATTTGGATTATTCGCCGCTGATATCGCTTTCGATGCTTCCGTTAAAGCGGCATTAGGTTTTATAGATGATGATGTAGAGCTAAATTCTGAATACTTATATAGGGTAATACCCAATGTCCCTAAAGAGGTTTTAGACATAAATAAAGGCTTTATTATTGTTAAGACGGATAAAGAAATAACATTGCCTAAGCCCTTAGATTTAGTAGTTGTCCCTCAAGATAAATCAATTATTTTAACTTGGGAGCATGGGCTATTTAGAAATTTGTATGTAGCATATTTTGTAGAGCGGTCTAAAGATGGAAAGCATTTTGAAAAATTAAATGAAAGGCCTTTGGTAAACCTTAACAATACTTATGATAAGCCTGTAGTACGTATGCAGTTTGTTGATACACTATCTCAGAACAATAAAAAATTCTTTTATCGAGTTAGGGGTATTACATCATTTGGTGAAGAAAGTCCATATTCAGAGGTTAAGGATGGGGCAGGCTTTAGGAAAATAACTGAATATGCTAGAATTACAGGACATCATTTTTTGAAAAATGGTGAAGCTAAAGTAAAATGGGAGTTCAAAGAAAATGAAGAATCCCCGATTACTCATTTTCAATTAAATCAGTCGGATAAAGTGAATGGTAAGTATAAAGTAATTCGGGAACAGATTTCTAAAACAAAAAGAGAAGTGCTTGTAAAGTTAAATGAGTCCACAAACTATCTTACGATATCTGCCGTTGGTGCTAATGGAGAGCAAACCATTTCACAGGCTTCTTTAGTACAGGCAGTAGATTCAATACCGCCAGCTATTCCAACATTTTTAGAAGCGAAAGTAGATACAACTGGCGTCGTAAATATAAAATGGAAAGCCAATACAGAAAAAGATCTTATAGGATATCGAGTTTTTAGAGCGAATACAGACAAAGAGGAATATATACAATTAACGATCAGTCCTGTAGAAGAGAATACTTTTGAAGACAAGGTTCAATTAAAGTCACTGAATGATACTGTTTTTTACAAAGTAGTATCTGTAGATAATAGGTTTAATATGTCAGAATATTCAAAAGCTTTAATTGTTCGAAAGCCTGATGTAGTACCGCCAACATCACCAGTGTTTAAATCCTACAATGTTTTTCAAAAAGGGATAGAATTAAATTGGGTGCCAAGTAGTAGTGAGGATGTAAAGTACTACAAGCTTTTTAGAAAATCTATCAACGAAAAAAATGCATCATGGGTTCTTGTATACACAAATTCTAAAGAAGAAGATAAGACAAGTTATTTAGATGAAAATGTAATATCAGGTTCTAAATATCGATATACCATCTTTGCAGAGGATGAGTCAGGCTTGATTTCGGAACCAAGTTCTCTGGTCACCTTAGTATCGGCAAATAAACCTACTGAGACATTGATTAAAAAATTTAGTGGATTTTCAAATAGAACTGACAGAAAAATAGAGCTAGCATGGGTTACTTCTAAAGAAATTAAAGAAGTTATATTATATAAATCAAAAAAAGATGAGAAACCAACATTATATAAACAGTTTTTGCCAGAAGTAAAGGAGTATAGCGATTTGAAGATTAACCCTAATAGTATTTATACTTATACCATAAAGGTCAAAGGAGATAAGGGAAATGTCGAGTTTAAAAAAATAGAAGTAACATATTGATTATGAGTAATGTATTAATTGTATTGGTTTTCCTGTTTTTTTCAATAGCAGGTGTATCTCAGACTAATTTAGGGGGGACAGCTGATTATGTTGCAAACCTTAAAGTGACTCAACATAGAGGGATGTCGTCGTGTAACGGGGAAGGAGGGTATACTCTAATATCTCTTTATGGTAATAAAAATCATGATTTTTATAAAGGAAGGCAGATTCAATTTAATCAAAAAACAAATAACTATTCTTTTAAATTCGATAGGCATACAAGATTTGATTACGTAAGGACTGATGCTCATTCTACTAGAAAGGCGATTATTGGATGTAAGAAAACTAGCCATCATAATGACAGAAGGGTTCCTATTAATAGTTCCTATTGTTTTGATGTTAATACTACAGTTAGTCATCAACATGGAGATGATACAACAATCGATTTGGAAATTGACCCAGTTATAAAAATAGACTATAACCCTGTAAGAGATAACGAAGCATATTTGCCAGAAAAGGAGTTTCTAACTATAGCACTTCCTAATAGATTACATAATACTGATTATATTTGGCAATATGGTTTTCAAATGGGAACGAGAGATATTAGAGTCAGGGTAGGACTCGGGTGGAGGACTATAACAATACCAGTATACGATTGGAAGAATTTTAATACTAGGACAAATGGTCGTACAACAAATAACACAAATAGATTAAGAATAAAAGGAGAAGAATTTTTACCAACTTCAGATCTTAATAAAATTGTTAATATAAGAGTTAAGTCGAGATGCAATACTTTTTCTAATATTGTTCCATTACAATTTTTAAGAGAAGCACCAGGTATTACAAGTGATACTCCTGTAGAAACAAGCTGTTTTGATACTAATGATGGAGCAGTTACGTTTAGTTTCGATAGACCTTTAGATAAATCTAGAAATGAATCAATAAATTATTCGCTAAAAAAGAAAAATAGCATTGGTATTTATGATATAGAAGTCGATAATTTTAATAATATCACTGAATTTGATACAGGTAATACTTTAACATTTAATAATATTCCTAGTGGAGATTATAGATTTGAGATGGTTTCCAATGGTTATTTTACAAATGGAATTAATCATTCAAGAAATTTTGTTATTCCAAGACCAAGTGCCGTTACTTTTAGTTCAGAACCCATAAAAACAGATGTTTTATGCCGTGGAAATAGTGATGGTCAAATCAAAGTCCAATTAGAAGGTGGAAATACAAGTAGCTATACTTATTTAATTAGAGAACAGGGGGCAACTTGGTCTACAGATGAAAGTGATTGGAAAAGCTTTGGTATCGAAGAAGACCTTATTTTAGTTCAGCAATTATTAACAGAATATAATAATCGTTTTAATGAGAACTGTAGAGGAGGCTTTGGAGGAATACTTTGTAGAGCAAGAAGAGGTCTATTCAGGTTACGTTATCCCACTTTTGAGAGTTATAAACTTTCAAAACCAATACATCAAAAAGCGAATTTTGTTATTCCTAATCTTTCGGCTGGTACATACGAATTTAAAGTAAAAGATGCTAATGGTTGTGTTGCTAAACGATTAGATCCTGCTAGTGGCGAACTAAATGAAGAAATAATAAAATTGATTACGATAGAAGAACCAGATCCATTAAAAGTAGAATACCTAGATGCGAACACTAGCAACCCCACCGCTTTTGGTTTTAGTGATGGACAAATAGAAGCCGTTATTTCTGGAGGAACTATTTTAGATGATCAAAGCTATCGCATTGAATGGCGAGATATTTCAGGAAACCTTTTGCCAGTTACCGAAATTGAAAAAGGAATTGATGGGTCGGGTAAGCCATTTTATAGAGTCCGCTTAGAAAATGTTACTGAGGGAAAATATTTTTTGACCATAAAAGATAAAAACTTCGATACCGCAGCACCTGATAATGCTACGTGTACGATTGTTAATAGTGCGTATGACCTTATTGCCCCACCAGAACTTAAAGCTTCGATTACTATTACAGAACCTATTAGCTGTAATTCAGGGAATACCACACTAGATAAAAACGCTGATGGAGAACTTACCGTTACTATTTCAGGAGGAGTTCCCTATACTTCGGGGGTTCATGCAAGTACGGGTTACGAATTCTCTTGGGAGAAGAAAGACGGCACTACTTGGGCAAGTATTCCGAATCCAAATGCCGATAAAAATATATTAAAAGGATTGTTAGAAGGTGAATATCGCGTACTAGCTAAGGATGCCAATGGTATTTTTTACGGGGCTACAAATGCCGATCGCACAGGAAGTACTTATTTGGTCGAAACTCTTTTAGAGCCTAAACCTATTGTGATCACTCCTACAGTTACTCATGTAGATTGTTATGAAGGAGATAATGGAAAAATATCCATAGCAATTTCAGGAGGAATATCGGAAGCAGGCGAATCGTACCAAGTAGATTGGATAGGACAGGGAAGTAGTGCTCTTGAAATAGATACGCTTATTGCAGATCTGTATGAAGTATCTGTAATAGATTCCAATGGTTGCCCCACTTCGTTAACAATAGAAGTAGAAGAACCTTCAAAACCATTAGAGGTTACGTATCCTTCTGTGGTAAAGCACCCCAATGCCACGAATTTTACGGATGGTTTTATAGAAGCGAGAGTACAGGGAGGATTAAAATCCGCAGATCAAGAAAATTACACATTTGTTTGGAAGGATAGTAGCGGTAAAGACCTAAAAGCACAAGTAACTTCTAGTTATGATAGCAGTACCAGTGAAATGGTGTATTTGCTTAGTGATATAGGGAAGGGATCTTACCAACTTACGGTTATTGATGAAGATGTAGTTAAGGGACAGCGTTGTGTTTTTGTAACAGAAGAAGAAGTATTAAAAGATCCAGAGCCATTAACGATCAATATCGAAAAGACAAAAGAGATCAGTTGTAGTCCCGATAATACTTCGGGCAATCCATTTAGTAATGGAGTTTTGAAGATTGAAGCTACGGGTGGTGTTCGCTATGTAGGTAGAGCACCCTACGATTATGTGTGGAAAAAGAAAAATGCAGCAGGAGACTGGATAGTACTTCCGCTTCAAGTAGCTATCGAAGCCAAAGATTTAGATGAAGGCGAATATACTGCAAATATTATTGATGCCAACAACGTTACGGTGGGTACTTATATAAATAATATGTTGGTGGTTGCCAATGATGCTACTTTTACCTTAATAGCTCCGCCATTGTTAGAGGTATCTCTAGATAAAAGAGATGTATTTTGTAATGCAGGAAATGATGGTTTTGTAACAGCAAAAGTTACAGGAGGAAGACCTCCCTATAATTATTATTGGAGTACCGGAGATGAATTTTTAGATGAGGTTGCTACTTCAGAAATTAATGAATTACCTGAAGGTACCTATAGTCTTATTGTCGTGGATAGTTTTGGTTGTGAGGCTACTTCTAGTATCGAAGTAGAACAGCCTACACCACTTACGATTGATTATTTTGATTTTGGTAGACCATCAGTATATGGAGCTCAAGATGCTTATATGGAAGCTACCGTTCAAGGAGGAACGGCATTTGCTAATGGCAGTTATCGCTATACTTGGTCTAATGATAAAGGAGAGGTGTTGGATGGAAAAGTTATCACACGATTTAACAGTCAAGGAAATTATATATTGAAGCTGTCAGGAATTCCCGCAGGGACTTATGTATTGACGATCGAGGATTTTAATTATGACCAAGCAATTTCAAAAGACGGCTGTACTTTCATCGAAAGTGAATTTACATTGTATGAACCTCTTGCGGCAGAAATAGAGGTAGAAAAAGAAATATCATGTAATCAGGATAATACACATTTAGACCCTTTTAGTGATGGAGCTTTAAAAGCTACCGTTAAAGGAGGTGTGCCGTTTACTAGTGGTCAATCCTATGATGTGGTTTGGAAAAAGAAAAATACGACAACAGGAGTTTGGGAAGTATTGTCAGATCAGCAAAGCTTTGTAGCAATGGATCTAAGTGCCGGAGAATATGCTTTTAATGCCACAGATCAAAGAGGCTCTGTAATTGGTAGATATATACAAGACGCTTTAGTCACTACAGAAGATGTACTTTTTACTTTTAAAGAGCCTTTGTTATTGGAAGTGGAAACTAAAAACACAGAAGTAGATTGCCAAGTAGGGGATAATGCGAGAGCAGAAGTTCTAGTAGAA
>Ga0209595_100026_pt1 | contig 81002 bp, 84 predicted proteins | sample Porto_4metaG_FD_187427 | JGI IMG/M metagenome (GOLD analysis project Ga0209595, IMG submission 187427) | Marine algal microbial communities from Porto, Portugal - Porto_4 metaG (SPAdes) (version 2) | ecosystem: Host-associated > Algae > Red algae > Unclassified | place: Portugal: Porto... | reverse complement strand
CATTTAAGAGCACATTGTAGTCTGGATTTAAGAAAACCAAGTGAAGTGCATCAAAATCCAAATATCAAATACAAATCTTATCGAAAAAATAAACTAAATTTGACAGAAATTGAAATTTAAACTAAAAGCAGTTCATAATATTTTTTGCCTTCTAAACGTCTAAAAAATAAGCTGAACGGTATAAAAAAAACAAAAAAAGGTCAACCTATATCAGTATAATACAGTAAGGACACCTAATATAAATGCTAGGATAACGTTTTAAGTATATTATAGATATAAAGTAATTAACGAAATTAAATTTTTCGATAAAGTTTGAAATACAAATAAATTTAGTTATTATTTTGATCACAAGTGATTTTGAATAATAAAAATAAAGTAAGAAGCCTTTTTGATTTATATTGAAAGTCTTTAATAGGTGAAATTACAATACATAAAATATATTTCATCAAAAAAAGTAAAAGCGTTTATAAAAAGATTATAAACGCTTTTACTTTTTTATAAAAAGGGTTGCTTTTAGTCTACTGCTTTTTTCAAAGCATCTGAAGCACTATTGGTACCATTTTTTACAGCGTTTTTGGTAGCATCAACAGCATTATTAGTAGCTTTTTTTGTAGCGTCAACTGCATTTCCAGCAGCATTTTTGGTAGCATCAACAGCATTGTTAGTAGCCTTTTTGGTAGCATCAACTGCATTTCCAGCAGCATCCTTTGCTGAAACAACTGCATTTCCTGCTGCATCAACAGCGCTATTTGCAGCATTTTTGGTAGCATCAACTGCGCTATTAGCTGCATCTTTTACTGAATTAGCAACGTTTTCTGTAGTTCTAGCAGCACTATTTGCTGCATCTTTAGTTGCACTTTCGGCATGCGAAGCTGCATTTTCAATAGAGTTACCAGCATCATTTGCTGCACCCTGAGCCTTATTTGCAGTTTCTCTACATGATGTAGCTACAATTAATGATAATGCAGCTATACTTAAAATTATTTTTTTCATAATTAAAGGGATATTAGGTTTAGTTAGGTTATAAATATACATTTAAATAACGCTAATTTTTTTAAAATATTTAAATTTTCCCTTAAAAAAATAGGTGAAAAGCTAATATCAAGGATATTTTGTTTGGTTAGTTTGTTATTCGTGCCTCTCTAATTTTACCTTTTATATAATTATTTAGAAATCTAATTATTTCGTCACAATCAACTAAAATCTGATAATCACTTATTTTTAATACTGTAATGTTTTTATGGGGAATAGATAAATATTTTACTTTTTCGAGATTGTAAATATCAGAGTATGCATAAGAGTAGGCATCAATTTGTATAGCGATCTTTAGTGCAGGAGCATATAAGTCAAAATGATAATTTCCCAATTTAAAGTTGGTAACAAACTTATCTTTAAGTTTTCCTTCTAATTTAATTCTACGTTTAAGTTCGATTAAACTTTCATTCACATTATTTAGCGAGTGCTTTACTATTGTCTCTGTTGGCTGTGTATGAGTAGTTACATTTATTTTCATAAAATTACTTTTTAACCCCAAGTATTTTGGTTATAGTACAAATATATGGATTATATCCAGTTTTTTTTGATTTTCGGATTTATTTTTGGAATAAATCCAAATCACTATTTTTGTGATATGGAAAAAGCTAATGAATTAGCAGCAAAACGCTTCAAGCAAATTAGAGAAAGTGGAAATTTAACGCAAAAACAATTTGCAGAGGCTTTGGGAATAAGGAATGTAGTAGCTGATATAGAGCGAGGTAGAACTAAAATCACAGGTTTTGCTATTGCTAAATTAATTGAGGTTTATGGAATAAATCCAATGTGGTTATATGGTTTGAGTGCTGTAAAGCTTTTAAACGATATGCAATTGAATACTAGTCCTAAAGTAATTACTGTAGATTCCTCTGAGAATGAGAATATGGTTTTAGTAGATGTTAAGGCAGCAGCAGGATATCCATCAAACGTACAAGAACCGCATTGGTATAAGGAATTGCCTGCATTTAATTTTCCACTTCCTCAGTATAGGAACGCTACTTTTAGAGGCTTTCAGATCCAAGGGGATAGCATGTTTCCTCAGTTTAAGCCAAAAGAATGGGTGATTGCTAAGGCAATAGATTCTATTCAGAATTTATCGAATAATCGTATTTGTGTTGTTGTTTTGAAGGATAGTGTTTTAATAAAACAACTTCAAAAATCAGTGGATATCAATTATGTTACCTTAATTTCCACAAATTCTACTTATCCAAAGTTTGATGTTGCTTTAGTGGATATTCAAGAAGTTTGGGAAGTAAATAGTAAATTGAGTTTTGATATAGATGATGTTGGCGAATCAGCTAATATTCATGATATACAATTAGCTATGCAGCGATTGAGCAAAGAAATAGATTCATTGAAAAAGCAATAAATTATTTTTTCTTTTTTGGAGGATATTTATTCAATACTTTTTCCATCATCACATAAAAAAAAGCACTCCTATTTTCGGGAGTATATGAGGAGTTTTGCACATCATCTACTTCTGCTTGCCATATCAATTCGTCTTTAGAAACATCTACAAAATCCATTGTGAGTTGGATATGCTGATCAGGACCCCCAAATGGAATGCTTCCTCCTATATTAATAGGTCGATTTCCTACTCCAATACCTATTCGATTGTTTGTTGGGGTTTGATATTGCTTACTTTTAAAATTAATATACAGTTCAGGATTATTTATACGATTAAATCCTTTGCTTTTCATAAGGCTATCGGTAGTTGTAAATAAGCGTTTGTTATCTAAATCACTAAGCCCCGTTTTCAATTCAGGATAATAATTGTATGTTTTATAGGTAGAAAAGTCTTTTTGTGTGTTATAATCATACGCTACACGTGGACCAACACAATTTATTATAATTGCAATTAGTAATAAAGAAAATAAATATTTCATATTCTAAATTTACAACGAAAACTTCAAAAGGAGAGCCTACCTTTTTACTTTTCGCAGATTAACTTTCCGTTAGATACCTCATAAAAAAATGAACCACCCCAGCCTATACTAAAAGCAAATAACAATTCTTCTAAAGGGACTTTGAATAAATAAACGTTAAACAAAGCATTAGCTTCCCAGTTATCCATAACTCCTTTAGGGTAAATCCATAAAATAATACTTTGCCACAAAAAAGTAAATAGAGTTACTGAAAAAGAACTAATTATTATGTGTTTAAGTAAATCGGGTCGCTTAATAATAGTATAAATCCCCACTAATATGAGCATTATAATTTGTCCAAAAATAGAATTAAGATTAAGTTGTTTTATAAATATATATAGTGTAATAAAAGAAATTCCAGCAAAAAGTAATGTTAATCGCTTGGTTGATATGATTGTTTCGCTTGAAAATTTTACTTGAAATATAAATTGATAAATCACCGTAGTTATTCCAGCGTAAATTAGTCCATAAAGGAAATCTTCTAGTGGAAAATAAGGGCCAAATGCATAGTGAGGATTCCAATAATCAGAAGTAAAAAGCTGCCCCAAAACTACCGATGCAATACCAAAGGCTCTGCCAGTATGCCACAGTTTACAGCGTAAATCTTTGCGTTTGTAAAAAATAAACAACCACACGGGTATCAGTAATAAAACACCCCATAAATAAGCAGTATTGATTACCCATTCATCCATATGTTTGCAAAGAAAAGGAGTTCGAACTTAAAATTCTATAAAAGGGCACTTTTTCTTTAAAACTTCTTTTTTGTTTTTTATAGATTCAAGAAACTTCTGATGTACAGTGCTGTTTTTATTAAAAGGGCGATGTGCTAATCCTTGTTGGATTTCAGTTACTTGTTTTAAGGTAGTCTGTGTATCTGTATTATGGAGCCAATCGGATTTAAAATGTTCCCAAATAAAATCAATTGTAATTTGATTTGGATGAATTAAATCAGATTTATAAAATCGATACTCTCTTAAGCAGTCCATTACCAATTCATAAGAAGGGAAATAGGAAGCGTTTTTATTTTTTTCAATAGTATTATGTAACGATGCAATTAGGTTAGATTTACTACGATTATTTTCAACTATTCCATCTTTTAAATGTCGCACAGGAGATACTGTATAAATAACTTGAGCGTTAGTGTTTAATGTTTCAATTATGCTTAAAGTTTTTTGAATTGTATGTTCTAAGGAGGTTATAGCACTTAATTTTTTTTTAAATTCTTTTTGTGGAACTTTGTGGCAATTAGCAACGATTTTTTTGTGGAGAAGGTGTTCATAACACCAAGCAGTGCCATAAGTTAAAATAATGTGAGAAGCATTTTTAAGTTGTTCGAAGGTGTTTTTTAAAAGTGAATTTAATGTTTCTAAGAATTCGTTTTTATCAATATTACTAAGCTGTGAGTGTACTTCAAAACAATGCCATTGCTCATTATGAAAAAAGATATCACCTACTGTAAACTTATTTTGATCAACTATTCTTTTTATTAAAGAGTGTATTGCTTCAGGGTGAAAAATAATCCCAAAGGGGTTTGTAGTTGTACGGAACTTATAATAATGAAGTTTCTCTCCAATATTTTCTACAAAGCATGAACCTAACAAAACTATTTTCGAATTGTACGAAATTGAAGCTTCTTGTGGGTTAGGTTTTAGTGTAGTAAAAAATTGATTCATATATGCTGAAGCTTGTTTGATTAAGATCTTATAAATTTCAGGAAAACGCTTTTTAGAGTATTCAGGAATATTTTCGGGAATTAAAAGTGCTAAAAATTGACTGTTTTGCTTTATTAATTCAAATGCAGGTTTTGTAAAGTGATTGAATTTAGTATTATCCACAAATAGAATATTATCAAAAACAACTGTAATGTAAATTAAGATTTTTGTATCCTTCTTTCCATTTATAAGAGATAATTGATTCAAACACAAAATGTCCCTTATTTTGTGTTTGAGTCAAAATCTTTTAAGGCTATAATTCCTAGAGATTAAAAAAAAATAGGTTTATGACAAATAACCTTTAGCTTCTTCTAAAGCTATATTAATCCCATCTGGATTCTTACCACCAGCTGTAGCAAAAAACGGTTGGCCGCCACCACCACCTTGGATGTGTTTTCCAAGTTCGCGAACTACTTGCCCTGCGTTTAAACCTTTAATAGCAACTAGCTCTTTAGAAATATAACAGCTTAATAATGCTTTGCCGTTTTTAGCGCTACCAAATAAGATAAAGGCATTGGTTAAGTCCTTCCCTAATTCAAAGCATAAATCTTTAATACCTTGCGCATCTAAGTCGACTTCTTTTGCTAAAAATTGTATACCGTTAATAGTCGAAAAAGCATTAGCTAATTCTCCTTTAAGATTTCCTGCCTTTTCTTTGAGTAATAGTTCTATTTGCTTTTTAAGATTGCTGTTGTCATCTTGTAAGGAAGTAATTGCTTTAATAGGATCTTTAGTATTTTTTAGTAGGGCTTTAACTTCATCAAAGGCTTGTGCTTGATTCGTAAAGTAGCCCTTTGAAGCATCGCTTGTAATTGCTTCAATGCGACGAATACCTGAGGCCACAGCGCTTTCACCAGTAATTTTAAAATGCCAAATATCAGCAGTGTTATCTACATGGATTCCGCCGCATAATTCAATAGATTCTCCAAAACGGATGGAACGAACAGCGTCTCCATATTTTTCGCCAAACAAAGCAATAGCTCCTTCAGAAATGGCATTATCGTAGGTGTTGTTTCTGTTTTCTTCTAACGGAAGTTTTTCTCGAACCCGTGCATTAACAAAGTTTTCAATTTCAGTAATCTCATCAGCAGAAACTTTTGAAAAGTGCGAAAAATCAAAACGTAAATTACCGCTATGTACCATCGAACCTTTTTGCTCTACATGTGTTCCTAAAACTTTGCGAAGTGCTTGGTGTAATAAATGCGTAGCACTATGATTTGCGGCAGAACGTGTACGCTGTTTTTGATCGACAACGGCTGTAAATGTACCATCAATATGTTTTGGTAAGTTTTTAGATAAATGAATAATTATATTATTTTCCTTTTTGGTGTCAATAATATATACGACATCTCCATTGGGAATCTCCAAATAACCTTTATCGCCAACCTGTCCACCACCTTCTGGGTAAAAAGGAGTTTGGTCAAAAACCAATTGGTACAATTGGCCGTCCTTTTTACTGTCCACTTTTCGGTAACGCGTCAGCTTTACTTCCGCAGTAAGATTATCATAACCTACAAAAGGTTCATCATTTTCACAACTTAATACTTCCCAGTCACCAGCGGAAATCTGTGCCGCAGCTCTGGAACGATCTTTTTGTTTTTGTAACTCGGTTTCAAAGCCTTTTTCGTCTAGCGACAAACCTTTTTCACTTAAAATAAGTGCAGTTAAATCAATAGGAAAACCAAAAGTATCATATAATTCAAAAGCTTTTATTCCAGAAACACTATTTCCTTTAGTTTTACTAATTACTTGGTCTAGTAATAATAAGCCTTGATCTAAAGTTTTCAAAAATGACTGCTCTTCTTCCTTTATTACGTTTACAATTAAATTTTTCTGAGATTTTAATTCGGGGTAAGCATCACCCAATTGTGCACTTAAGGTTTTAACTAATTCATAAATAAAAGGCTCCTTGGTATTTAAAAAAGTAAACCCATAACGGATAGCGCGTCTTAAAATTCTTCGAATTACATAACCAGCTCCTGTATTGCTTGGTAATTGTCCATCGGCAATTGAAAAAGAGACTGCACGGACGTGATCTGCTATTACCCGAATAGCGACGCTTACTTTTCCGTTTTCTTCTGTCGGAAGACTGTTTTTATCGTAAGTAGAAGTCGTAATAGTTTCAATTTCTCTGATTAACGGTGTAAAAACATCCGTATCATAATTGGATTTTACATTTTGTAAAACCATGCATAAACGCTCAAATCCCATACCTGTATCTACATGTTGTGCAGGTAATTTTTCTAAAGAACCATCCGCTTTACGGTTAAATTGCATAAATACTAAGTTCCATATTTCTACAACTTGTGGATGATCCATATTTACCAGATCACGACCTGAAACTTTTGCTTTTTCTTCAGCGGAACGAATGTCTACATGGATTTCTGAGCAAGGTCCGCAAGGTCCTTGTTCGCCCATTTCCCAAAAATTGTCTTTTTTATTACCTTTAATAATACGGTCTTCAGGAACAATAGCTTTCCACAAATCAAATGCTTCTTGGTCCAATTCCAATCCATCGTCTTCGGCACCTTCAAAAACAGACACATATAAAATATCCTTATCAATACCGTAAACTTTAGTAAGCAATTCCCAAGCCCAATGGATAGCTTCTTTTTTAAAGTAATCTCCAAAACTCCAGTTCCCAAGCATTTCGAACATAGTATGATGGTAAGTATCCATACCTACTTCTTCCAAATCGTTATGCTTTCCGCTAACGCGTAAACATTTTTGGGTGTCTGTAATACGATTGTTCTTCGGAGTTCCATTACCTAAAAAGAACTCTTTAAATTGATTCATCCCAGCGTTGGTAAACATCAGTGTAGGATCGTTTTTAATTACCATTGGAGCCGAAGCAACAATGCTGTGTTTTTTAGATTCAAAAAATTGAAGAAACTGTTTGCGGATGTCTTGCGATTTCATCGAAAAAAAGAAGTTTATATATTTAGAAATAGTAATTAAAACCTAGGCTTCATACAATTTCTTATATTTGGTATTTAGAATTAATTAATTCGCCATTAAGGCAAGCGCAAAAATAGTATATTTTAAATTATGTCAAAGGTTAAATACTTCTACGATAGTGAAACATTATCTTATCGAAAAATAGAGCCAAAACCAGGGTATAAAATTGGTGTGGCTTTATTGACAATTATGGGGCTTTTCTTTGCGGCATTTATCCTATTGGTTTCTTATTATAGTATTCCTAAAATAGAAACACCAAAGGAAAAAAAGTACCGTCGGGAAATGGAGAATTTGGCAATACAATATAAGATGCTAAATAAAAAAGTAAATCGTCAACAACAAGTTTTAGACGAAATTGCAGATCGTGATAATAGTATTTATCGCTTGTACTTTGAAGCTAATCCTATTGACGCTGATGAGCGTAAAGCTGGTTTTGGAGGTGTAAGTAGGTACAATAAATTTGATGGTTATGAAAACTCAGAACTAATAAAAGAGAGTTATCAGCACGTAGATCAAATTGCTAAACAAATGGCAATACAATCAAAATCTTTAGATGAAATTGCGGCGTTGGCAAAGGAAAAAGAAAATTTGTTGGCTTCAATCCCAGCAATACAACCTGTACGCAACGAGGATTTAAAGCGGATGGCTTCAGGATTTGGATTTCGTAGTGACCCATTTACTAAAGTTCGAAAAATGCATAAGGGAATGGATTTTACCTCGCCTAGAGGTACACCCGTTTTTGCAACTGGAGATGGAGTTGTTTTAAGAGCAGACAATCGATCTTCGGGTTACGGAAATCACATTCGCATTAGTCATGGCTACGGGTATAAAACCTTGTATGCACATTTACATAAGTATAATGTAAAAAAAGGACAAGTAGTAAAACGTGGAGATATTATTGGATTTGTGGGAAGTACAGGGCGTTCGCAAGCACCGCATTTACATTACGAAGTATTTAAAGACGGTTCGCAAATTAATCCGATCAATTTTTATTATGGAAACCTTACACCACAAGAATTTGCTACTTTGTTAGAAAAATCGCGTCAAGAAAACCAATCGTTAGATTAATATGCACGTTAAACTTCCTGAAAAATTATACTATACTATAGGTGAAGTTGCCAAGGCATTTGATGTAAATACATCACTACTGCGTTTTTGGGAAAAGGAATTTTCAGTAATTAAACCCAAAAAAAACGCAAAGGGAAACCGCTATTTTTCGAAAGAAGATGTTAAAAATATTGAGCTGATTTATCACTTAGTAAAAGAAAAGGGATATACTTTAGAAGGTGCTAAAGTGTATTTGAAATCGCAGAAAAAGCAAGCTTTAGAAAACTTCGAAATAATTCGTAAATTGAATAAAATAAAAGCGGAATTACAAGCGCTCAAAGAAAACTTATAACAAATAAACTAACAGACTTTTAATTATGAAATTTTTTATCAGAATTGCCGCTTTAGTATTAATTGCCTTATCATTAAACTCTTGTGGCTACAATAATATGGTAACTCTAAACGAAGATACTGCGGAAGCCTGGGGAAATGTGCAAACAGCTTATCAACGACGTAATGACCTTATCGGAAACCTAGTAAAAACAGTTAAAGGAGCAGCAGATTATGAAAAAAGTGCTTTAGTTGAGGTAATTAACGCAAGAGCTAAAGCAACTTCGGTTACTATAGATCCGTCAAATATTACTCCTGAGCAGTTAGCACAATTTAATAAAGTACAAGGAGGGTTAAGTGGGGCCTTAAAAAGTTTATTAGTAACAGTAGAGCGTTACCCTGATTTAAAGGCAAATCAGAATTTTTTAAAGCTACAAGACGAACTAACAAGTACCGAAAACCAAATTTTAACAGCACGTACCCGTTTTAATGAAGCTATTAAACCGTATAATAATTATATAAAAACACTTCCACGTAATATTTATGCAGGATGGTTTGGATTTGAGCCAAAGCCTTATTTTGATGCAGAAGCTGGAGCTGAAAAGCCAGTAGAGGTAGAATTCGATTTTAATTAAATGAGTGTTGTAGAATCCTTTTTATCTGCTGAAGAAGAAGCTCAGGTAGTAGATGCTATTCGCAAAGCAGAAAAGCAGACTTCAGGAGAAATCCGTGTACATTTAGAAAACTACAAAGGAGAGGATATTACTTCCCGATGTAAACAAATATTTCATTTACTGAAAATGGATACGACCGAAGCTCATAATGGAGTTATTGTATATGTGGCTGTAAATTTAAAACAGTTTTATATTTATGGCGATAAAGGAATCCACACTAAAGTTGGAGATTCCTTTTGGCAAAGTACACGCGATATTATTTTAGAAGACTTTAAGCAAGGAGATTTTGCTAAAGGACTTTCTAAAGGAGTATTACAAATAGGAAATGTATTAGAAACTTACTTTCCTTGGCATGCAAAAGACGCCAACGAACTTTCAGACGAAATATCAAAAATCTAATGACTGTATTACAAAAATTGATTGTATGTAGTGTATCATTCCTTTGTGGAATAAATTTGTCATTAGCACAATTTAAAATTCCACCTAAGCCTACTAAGGCTACCGAACAAAAAGCAGTATACGATTATGCGGATGTTTTAAGTCAAGCAGAAGAGCGCGCTTTAGACTTAAAATTAATCCGATATGCAGATACTACTAGTACGCAAATTGTAATTGCCACTGTCACCGATTTAAATAACGATAATATAGCACAAGTAACTACTAATTGGGGACATAGCTGGGGAGTTGGTCAAGCCGATAAGGATAATGGTATTATGATTGTGTTATCCAAAAACGATCGAAAAATACATGTAGCACCAGGTTACGGAATAGAGCAATACATAACCGCAGGACAGGCAGGGGAAATCGTGAGAAGTGTAATTGTTCCTGAGTTTAAAGCAGGAAGTTATTATAGAGGATTAAATATTGGGACCTCTGTAATGATGCAAATGTTAGACGGTACTTATAAAGGCGTACCAACTCGAAATCGAATAGAAGGTGAAGGAAATGGTTTTTCTATCTTCTTTTTTATAATCATCGTAATTTTCTTTTTAATTGTATGGTCTAAAAAACGCAATAACGATGACGATCCTAAAAATGGTGGACGACGAAACAAGAAAAACCCAAGTTTACTCGATATAATTATTTTGAGTAATATGGGTCGTGGAGGTTATAGCGGTGGGGGTTTCGGAGGAGGCTCTTCATCTTCTGGAGGTAGTTTTGGTGGTGGCTTCGGCGGAGGTTTTGGAGGCGGAGGCTTCAGTGGGGGCGGTGCTGGTGGTAGTTGGTAGGATTAATTGATTACAAGTAAATTATGGCGTTTAGGTTTAGAGTTGTTTAATAAGTTCATTTGCAAAATGAAAGCTACCGCACTGGGATATATTATAACTGATTATGTAAATAGTAAAGGGTCTACGGTTTCTCCTAAGAAATTACAAAAACTTGTTTACTATACTGATGCATGGCATTTAGTTCATTTTAAATCTGAACTAATTAATGAAAATTTTGAAGCTTGGGTACATGGACCTGTAGTTCCTGAATTATATCAAGATTTAAAACAGTTTGGTTATAATGATATAAAAGTCATAAATGATGAATTGGACTCCGTAGATCAAAGAATAAAAAACTTCGAAAAAAGAGTTTAAAATTCCAGATCCCAAAGCGCAACTTGAAAATGCTATTAAATCACTTTCAAAATATAAAATTGGTGAACAGGGAATATCTTTTCATAGTGTAAAAAATCTAAAGCCAATTTTTGCTTTCGACTATCTTTCTTTTAATGAATCTGATTTGTGTTTTAATAAAAAATCGATTAGTAAGGAAGATCTACTTGGTTTTTTGGAAGGGTTAAAGAAGATATCTAGTTTTACTTACGAAAAAATGCGTGTCACTAAAGCTTTGCGATTTCATTCAGTAGATTTACTAAATAAGGATGTTAATTTAAGTACTAATGACTTTTTAAAAGTTTTGGCTCCAAGTTATAGGGGAATGACTGATAATGAGCTTCCCACGCTTTATCAGTTTGATTTGCAATACAGGATTGAAGCTCGTGCAGTAAGATTTTTATATAAAGGTATTTTTTACATTGTTTGGTATGATAGAAATCATATTATTTATCCTAAATAGTAATAAAAATCTCCTTCTTAACACTTCTCAAATTCTCGTATCTTGTTAGAATCAAATTCTAACTCATTCACAATACTTATTAAAATTGGGGGTTACTTTTTTTAAGCTTATTATGTCATGCTTCTAAGTCTCTATTCTTGTAAAAAGAAAGATCAAAAAATAAAAAGCACCACCTTTATTAATTGCATTTTTCATATTATATTAATTTCTTTTTTAAGAAAGCTATTTTGAAATCAACAATGGTTAAAAAAATAAAAGTTGGAATCTTTATTTTTAATGAAGTAGAAGTTTTAGATTTTGCAGGTCCTTTTGAGGTTTTTTCATTAGCTGAAAAAAATAACGAAAAAGCATTTGAAGTAATTACGATAGGTGAAACAAGAAAAGTTATTTCAGCAAGAAACGATTTAAAAGTAATTCCTAGCAACAATTTTTCAGACAATATAAATTTGGATATTTTAATTATTCCTGGAGGTTATGGAGCAGAAGAGGTTGAAATTAAAAATAAAGTTACTCTGAACTGGATTTTAGACCAAAGTCGGAAAGTAGCGGTTTTAGCATCTGTATGTTCAGGTGCTTTTTTATTAGCAGCGTGTGGAATACTGGATGGTAAAAATGCAACTACTCACTGGATGAATGTACAGCGGTTGGAAAAAGAATATCCTAAGGTTAATGTGTTAAAAAATGTAAAGTTTGTAGATGAAGGAGACGTTTTAACATCAGGAGGGATTTCAGCGGGAATCGATATGTCTTTTCATATCGTTAAAAGAATTTTAGGAATAAATGTAGCTGAATTTACTGCAAAAAAGATGGAATACGATATTGAAATATAATGAATAATTTTAATTGAAAATACACAGAATAAGCGGTTTAGGAGTTGATAAAAGGGTTTTTAAATTTTGAGTTTAAATTGCGAATTCATTCCAATCGAATGGATTGAACCTACCAGTAATGAAAGTATTATTTACTACTCAAAAAGACTATCAAAAGTAATTAATACTTCGGAAAAATTTTGTGTATTAGGTGTAAGTTTTGGAGGTTTGATTGCTATGGAAATAAGTAAGCTTTTAAAACCAGAACTAACGATTCTGATTTCTTCTGTAGAAACAAAAAACCAATTAAGACTATTATTTAGATGGTTTGGAAAAAACGCGGTTAGTTGGGTATTTGCCAACAAAACTTTTTGACACGTCAAGATGGATTGCTTCTTTTTTATTTGGATCAAACAGAAAAGAATTTATGATTGTAGATTGAGCAGAAGAAACAAGTGAAATTATTAATATAGCTCAAAAGATAAGAGTGTAAAAACCTCGGATTAAATTAATTAACAGTTAACTTAATAATTGTTTAAGTGACTTTGGGTTTTTTTTTGTTATTTTAATGTAAAATATAATCTCAGAATTATGAAAAAAAAGTTTAACATACATACAGTACTAAAATTAGTATTAGCATCTTTAATAGTATTATTCTATTCTTGCTCAAGTGATGATGGAGGAGTTGCAGAGCCAGACACAAAACCAACGCCCCCTGTAGCCAACGCTCCAACAGGTCCCCCGGGAGTAACAGGTGCTACAGGGATGACTGGGGATTTAAATGGTACAATAGGAAGAAGAAATGTTACATTTTTAGACCCTACTTTTACAACTACGGTAACCTTAGAAATAAAATCAGGAGAAACATTTAGGCAAGCTTTGATTCGCTCCGTAAATGAAGCTGGTACTGGAGGTGTGATATCTATCCCTGATGGAATTTATGAAACAGATATAGCCATTGTTTTACCCACTATAGAAGATGTGGTAATACAAGGAAGTGGAAAAGATAATGTTACAATTAACGCTATCGGTAGTTTTGATACCAACGTTCAAGGATCAAGAGGAGTAATTGCAGCAGGAGCAAATAAAACGACTTTTAAAGGAATTAGTGTAGATCGAAAGGGCTTAAATACTAGGAGAGGTGCAGTTATTTCATCAAATGGTTTTTCTGATGTAAAAGCATATAATGTTCGCTTTTCTAATTCAAAATTTGGATTTGGCACACCCAATAATGGTAGGGGTTTTGCAAATGGATCAGGATTACCTATAAATGGTTTAGTAGCACAAAATTGTGAATTTATTAATTGCGAAAGAGGGATTGCATTTAATAGAGCCTTTAGTATAAATAAAACAAAATCAATTACAGGAATGCGTGTGGAGGGGTGTCAATTTAAAGGAACTCAATCAATCGGTATAACTCTTGATTGTGGTAATGATGGTTCTGATGGAACGCTTGATCAAAGAAATTTAATTGAAGCGCCTGAAGCCAAGTTAACAATAACAGATTTTAACGGCATGGTAATTAAAGGATGTACTTTTGAAAAAGCTGTTTTATTTAATGTAGCTTTTGCAAAAGCTGAAAATATTCTTGTAGAAGACAATTTATTTTTAGGAAACACTGCTAAAGATGGTACAAAGGATAATAAATTTGCGCGTTCTCTAAATCTTGAGCACGAATCAAATAATGTGATGATTTCTAATAATACTTTTATGAGTGATCCTACCACAATACAGCAGTCCCATATTTCTTTGTTTACTTTTAGAGATTATAAAAACCCAGCGCTTTTTGAAAACGGCGTTAATAACATTACTATTTTAAAAAATGAATTTCAAGGGCAAAGAACTACTATTGGAGGAGAAGAAGCCTCGGATATTTTAATTAAGGATAATCGTTTCAATTCTCCTAGAGCCACTTTACGTGAGGTAAATTTGTTTAAGTTGGTTAATGGTGAGTTTAACAAAAATACACAAGGAAATAAAAATATTATGTTTGAAGGAAATATTGTAGAAACAGATGATGGACCAATAACCTTGGATTTAAATTCTGATACAGTAGTTATAGCACCATTTGTAGCGCAATAAAAAAGAAAAACACATAGTAAATAATATAATCCTGTAAAGTTGTAGTTGCTTTGCAGGATTTGTGTTTTTTAAACAAAATCGCACGAATTACACCACTTCGGACACAAAATAATTCTAATTTAATTAGGTGATTTTTTCGCTATTTCTTCGTTATTTTATGTTCGAGGTAGTATTATCCCTACAACCCAAAAAAAGGTAAGTATATACTTACTTTGGTGGACAATAATGGTAACTCAATTAGTAGAGGGATTAAAATAGTGGAATAATTTTTATTTTGAAAATAATATTGTACTCGATCCCTTTGAAGTTATTTAATAAAAGTATTACTTTAAGTTTTTGATAAATTAAATTAATTAAAGGCATGAGTACCCTCGAACTTAGTCCTAATAATCCGGAAGAAATAATTGTAAAAACACTTGAGAATTATACCCTTTCTAAAATAATTGGAGAGGGAGCTTTTGGAACCATTTATAAAGCAGTTCAGAAAAGTACACAGCAAATTGTTGCAATCAAAATTTTGAAACTTCCTGATGGGTTAGATATTCAAAGCCAAAAAAAACAACTATCACGTTTTGATAGGGAAACACAATTGTGTGCAGAAATTAATCACCCTAACATAGTAAAACTTATTGATAAAGGCGTTACTTCAGAAAACGAGCCTTTTGCTGTTTTTGAGTATTTATTAGGTCAAACATTAAAAGAGTATTTACAAGTATCTATTAAAAAACCTTTAAGTGATGTTGGAGAATTAATTTTACAAGTATTAGATGCAATTGTTTGTGCTCATGATAAGGGAATTGTCCACCGAGATTTAAAACCCCAAAATATAATGGTAGTTCGTTCAGGGACTAGATTATATGCCAAAGTACTTGATTTTGGAATAGGGGAATATACAAGTGGGAGTAACGTTACTTCAAAAAAAACAGAAATCACAACCAACGAAATCGTTGGAACACCAGCTTATAGTGCTCCTGAACAATTGCGAGGTGAACCGCCAACGGTAAAATCGGATTTATATTCATGGGGTTTAATCTTAATGGAATGTATTACCGGAAAAGTAGTAATGAACAGTACGAATATTGGTGGGATACTTCAGCAACAGCTAAGTGCCGAAGAAATTGAATTACCTCAGTATTTAATTAATCATCCAATAACGGAAGTATTAAAAAAAGTGCTCTTAAAAAAACCAAATTTAAGATCTAGTGATGCCTCAGAAATTTATAAAATTTACTCAAAAATTGATTTAAATACTATTGTAGATTTTAGAACGCTTCAAAATTTGAAACTTTCTGAGGATTTGCAGTGTACCATTATTAATCCGTTCGAATGGAAAGATATGGATAGCGGAAGGCGTCAAATTACGGCACTTTGTGTTAAACTTAGCTTGGTGCTAGAAAAAGGAAAAACGTTAGATATAGAAACCTTTGATACACTTCAAAAAGATCAGCTTAACTTGTGTCATGATATAGCCATACGATATGGAGGATTCGTGTCTGGAACATTGTTAAGCAATACAATTATTTATTTTGGCTACCCTGAAATGAATGATAATGATGCTCGTATCGCAGGAAGAGCAGCTTTAGAACTAATAAATGAGGTTTCGAAAAGAAGTGTGCTATTATATAGAACACACCATGTAAAACTCAGTGTTAGTATGGGTATAAATTCAGGACTTGTATTATCAAAAAACAATCAGGTTCCACAAGGACTAATTCCCAACGAGGCATTTGAATTACTATACAAAGCAAAATCGAATGAGATTTTAGTTAGCGAAGCTACCAAAAAACTATTAGATCCGTTTTTGGAATTTCAAACCTCTAAATACGGATTTTTGTTGATGGGTGAGTTGGAAAGTGAGTCCTTATTGTTTTTAAATCCTAGAAATACGGATAATAAAATGATAGGTCGTGAAAGCGAACTAAAAAAGATATTAGATGGATGGAATAATATAAGTTCAAATAATCAGGGGTTTATTATTGAAGGTCAAGCAGGAATAGGGAAGTCAAAACTTATTTACACAATAAAACAACACGTTTTAGTATCAGATTCAATAGTAAAACATGCACAATGTTTGCCGGAACATCAAAATAATACACTCTATCCCATTTTTGAAATGCTTAAAAAACATTTTGAAATAGAAGAAAATTTAAAGCCCCAACAAATAGTATCAAAATTAAAAAATCTATTAAAAAAAGCGCAATGTGAGGTGGAAGACTCATTGCCAATATTATGCTCTTGGTTGTCAATACCATTAAAAGGATACCAAATACCTCAATTATCGCCACAAGACCAAAAGCAATTATTATTTGATATAATTGAAAAAATAATTTGCAGTATAGGTGCAGATAGTAAGTTTTTATTTATAATAGAAGACCTACATTGGGCGGATTCAACAAGTCAATTGTTTATTGAATATTTATTAGAAAAGAATAACTCATATAATTATTTAATTTTGTTATCAGCACGACCAGAATTCTTATTTGAATTCGCTGAAATTTCCATAGCTAAAATAGAATTACCCCCATTAAATAAAGGAGATATAAAACTTTTAATCGAAGGAGTGCTTAAGGGATCAGAAATTGATTTAGAGCTAGCCAATTTTATTAATAAACAAACAGATGGTATTGCGTTTTATGCGGAAGAATTTACACACATGTTGTTTGACCGAAAGTTAATTTCGATTAAGAATGATAGATATCAATTAGTTGATAAAATTGAAAATATAGAAATACCAACAACATTGGTAGGTTTACTTCAAACTCGATTAAATAGCTTAGGAGTAGCATTAGAAACAGCACAACTAGCAGCAAGTATCGGAAGAGAGTTTTCTTATGATTTATTAGTTGAGACATCGTTAAAAGACGAAGCAATGGTTCAAGCAGATTTAAACGTTTTATTGGAATCAAATATCATATATAAACGTTTAAATGTTTCAGGAGGTGGATATATGTTTATCCATGCATTAATGCGAGATGCAGCTCCAGTAGGAACGACTAATAGTGTGCAAAAAGAAACCCATAAAAGGATAGGGGTTATTTTAAATGAGCATCCTCTAGGTAAGCGTAAAAAAAATATTCAACGTATAGCACATCATTTTCACAAAGCAGAGTTGTATAAGGAAGCAATTGGTTTTTATTCCGAAGCAGCAGATTTAGAAATGTCAAAAAAATTAGGGCATTTAGAATCTATAAATCTTATTGATAAGGGGATATCTATAATTAATCATATAAAAACAAACCCAAAGTCTGGATATGATAGTAAGGAAGAAGCACATTTAAGAGTACACAAGGCAGCTGTTTTAACCAATCGCTTTGGTTGGCAGCATCCAGAAATTATTGAAAACTACAACCAAGTTGAAAGTTTATTAGAAGGAGGAGATTCCAATAGTGAACTTGACTTTGCGTTAGCCAAAGGAAAATGGATTTTTGAATGTATAAATGGAAATGTAGCTGAAATGTATAATCTTGCTTTAAAGATGGAAAATGCAGCAAAAGTATTAAATGACACTAATTTTTTAGCTCAAGCCTATGACTGTTTAAGTCAAACACAATTTTTTAATGGCGATTTCGAAGGGTGTATCCAATCTTGTGAAAAATGTTATAAAATTTACAATAGAGAGCAAGCTATAAAAAAGGTAATTTTAGATGGCTTAGATCCTTTTATTGTTTGTAAAAGTTTTGAGTCACTTGCTCAATTGTTTATTGGTAATGTAGATAAAGCTTTTAAAATAATGAATGCTGTTATTACAGAAGCAGAGTCATATAACTGGTCAAATCTAACCATGGGATTATTTGCTCAAAAATCTCGTCTTTATTTATATTTTGCATCGTTTCTGCCAAATTGTGATTATGAAAAAGCGCTAATACAAGAGTTGAGTTTAGATATTGATTTATTCAAACAAAAGGGAGCATTTGTGTATTGGGAAAGTGCAATTTACTTAAATACAGTATCCATAAATACACTATTGAATAAAAAGGATGCTTTTGCGCAATACCAAATAGCTCGAAAAAAATGGGCTCCTAAAACTTCTGCAAAAGCATATTATGACTTGATAGAAGTGATAAATTGTTTGGATGAAAACAACTTTGAAAAAGCCTTACAAATCACAAATGAGTCAATAGAATTTGCAAATAAAAATTTAGTCACTTTTGGGTTAGCGTATGCCTATAGTTTTAAGGCAGAAGCTCTATATGGGCTGGGTAAACTAGATGAGGCGGAAAATAATTTTTTATTAGCTATTGAAATAGCTCAAGATCAAAAAGCAAAATGGATAGAGCTATTTGTTGAGAGATCTTTCAAAAAATTCCTAAAAAAAATAGGAAAAAGCAATCTTATTAATAAATTTAACACTAAAGGTGTTAATAGTATACACTCTTTAACATTAATTACATCATAAATGAATAACATTCAGCTAGAAAAAAGTACTGCAGAAAAGGTTTTAAACCATTTAAATTTAGATGTAAAAAGCAATGAAGAAGGATTGAAACAATTGTATAGTATTTGGTGTCAAAATATACCTTTTGATAATTTTTGGAAGCGCCTGCAACTTGCAGAAAAATCATTTTCCGATAAAAATCAAATGAATCCAAATCATTTTCTCGAAATTTGGATGGATCACGGACTAGGTGGAACTTGTTGGACTTCTACAAATGCCTTGTGGGCATTATTAAACTATTTAGGTTTTAAAGTAAGGTTTATCGCAGGGTCGATGGGTGATATGGGAATGCCCAACCATGGGAGTTTGATTGTAACTTTCGAAAATGCAAAAGAATTTATAGTAGACACATCAATTTTAAACAATACTCCAATAGATATATCAAGTAATGGTGTGGAGGATTACTTGCATCCAATTCAACTTATTAGTGATGCAGGAAAAACAGTATTGGTTTTTGAACATGTTACTAAACGAGAGGACATGTCTTGTGCTATGGAATTTAAAGGCGTATCCGCTGACGAAATACCTAAGCATTATGGTGCAAGTGTGGAGATGAGTTTGTTTAATGATTGTGTATATGTAAGAAAAAACACAAAAAAGAGTGTTTTGAGTATTGTAGGAAATACATTTTCAAAGAAATCTTCAAAAGAAATTGAAAAGAAAGAATTGGCCCCAAAAGAAATAAGTGAAGTACTAATTAATACGATGGGATTTTCTGAAAAAATTGTAACTCATATTGAAAACACACCCTTATATAATGTTCCAAAAGAGTCAATTTTATTGAGTTTAACTAAGAATTAATTAAATATAAACTATATAAATAAATTATGGGAAAAGAAGTAACCAGTGAAGATATTAGTAAAGATTTGATTCGTTATATGAATATTTTATCACAAAATATTGATGATACAAAAACAATCATGAAAAGTCATGAAGTAGAAATGACTAAAGCCGTGCAAAGTAATAATGAAGCTGATATGTTAAAACATCAACAAGATATTACAAAGTTGATCTACAATCGTATGGAAACGGAAGAAGGAGCAAAAGCGATGATTGATGCTATTTTTTCTGATATTAGAAATTTAGATCCAAACTGGTGGGGAGTAAATAAATTAATTGGTAATGCTATTACAAATGCAGCATGGGGATATGCATGGTCTTCAAAAGATGAAGAAGCATTTATTCTTTTTATTAATGAAATAATAGGTAAGAAAAATAATTTTACAGAGTTGGCTACTTTGATGCGTACTTCAGAAGAAGATAGAAAGAACAACCTGAAGAAATTTGAAAAGTGTATTGATGACATTCAGGACAAGATTAAACCAAAGATGAGCCAAAAGCTAGTGAATACTTTAATACAAAAATCAAGTTACCCTTGCTCAGAAGAAGATTTAGAAACATTTTTTGATCAAATAGTAGAGCCTAAAACTTGGTAAAACAAGATTCAGATAATAATATATCATGCATCTTTCCGATTGGTAAAGGGTGCATGATTTCTTTTGTAGCAGCTGATCGGTTGAATCGGCAACTGGCAAAATTTTATCCTCGAAAGCATCTATCTTATGTTTTTGAATTTAGAATTTTAGACAATCAAAATCAAGTAGATTTTTCCATGGCAATGAATCAAAAGGAAGATTTACTTTTTTTAAAAAATGAATATAAAAAAGTGCAAAATCACCTAAAAGTAGTGGACTGGCTCACAGATTGCACTACACTTATGGAAAATAATAAGGCCTTAAAAAGTTATTGGATTGAAACGGATCTTAATGATGGTGAAAAAGAATTAATACCTAGCTTGTTTATTAGTCCTAAGTATCCAGAAGTAAAGCCGGTAGATTTTCATTATTTTTTTAGGGTATTAAATTTCAATCAAGCAGATAGGAACTCTGAAAGCTTACTGTCCGACTGTTTAAATGCATTAGAAAAGGATCAATATATTGAGCATATTGGGATTATGCATTCTCGAAATAAAGAAAAAACGACTAGGGTTTACATAAAAGGGCTCAAACAGAGTACGTTAATTTCTTTTTTGGATAAATTAAATTGGCCTGGGGATAAAGTTTTTCTTGTAGAACAGTTCAAAAACTTACCTCCAATAGATTATTTTACCATAGCTGTTGAGTTTAATACTAAATGGATTAATACTATTGGTATTGAGTTTCATTTTGAAAAGAAAGAAGAGCCAATTAAAAAATTTATTTCCCGAATGGAAAGCCTCGGTTTTTGTTCTGCTCAAAAAGCACTGTTAATCTTGGAGATAGTTGAGCCTAAAAAAATTAAAAGTTTTAACCTAAATTATAGGAGGACATTAAGTCATTTTAAGTTAAATATAAAAGGAAACCAAGAGATAGAGCCAAAAGTTTATATTCAAGTTATTCCTAACTATATGAGTGTTTTTGGGTTTTAACCAGATATATTTTTAAAAAACATAGCCGGAATTTTAAGCACTGTGAGATAAAATCTCTCCAATGCTTTTTTCTTCTTTCAAGATTTGAAAAAAGGGATGAGAAAAACGAATTTCTCTTGGACGGCGCTCAATAATATTCGAAAATAAAGAACCGTAATGTTTAACATCCAATATTAATTTTCGAATACGATGGATTTTTAAATTCAAGTAATAAATGTCAATGTCCTTATTCAATTCTTTACTTAGCTCTTCTAGTAAATCATCAATAGCCATCCACCCTTGATCATTAACTACGTATCCAGCATCATTGTCTAATAGTTTTTTCCTTGCTAATGCTAGTAGTATGTAGTTATGGACACGTTCTCCCAAATCAATTTCTTGATTTTTGGTAATTAATTTTAATCGGATGTGTTCTTCGTCAGAACTTAAAATAAACTGAAAATAAGCCTCAGTCATACCAAATCCCATATCCATAGTATCTTCTAGCATTTTATTTTCTATAAAAATAAAATCTTCATTATTAATACTATATTTTAGGTTTGCAGACAGATTTTTTATTTTGCCATTTTTTTCTAATTTCCAAATACCATTTGACGGATAAATAAATACAGCTGGATTTTCTTCATTTGGAAAAACATGAGATGAGGTGAGCTCGATTATTTTATTTAAGTCTACTATAGATTGTAAATAGCTATTAGGCTCTTTACAGTCTAAAACTTCCCATTCAGTAGTTTTTTCTTCGCCAAACTGAATTTTAGTTCCTTTGGTAAGCGCTAATGCATTATTATTTACAAACTTCCCATTTACTAATGTGCCGTTTCTACTTTGATCAAATAGATACCAAGAATTTCCTTTCCATGTAATTATAGCATGTAGTTGAGAGATGTCCAGTTCTGGTAAATAAGTATTTACATTATATTGATTTCTGCCAAAAGTATGTTGAGTGTTCAAGTAAATCATTTCTTTAGTAGCTATATTTTGTATCAGGGCCATTTGTTGTTTAATTTACAGTTGGTTAGTTTTTTTTAACCAAAATATAGTTTTTTTGCTTAAAGACCCCTTAAAAATAAAAGATTTGAAATTCTCTTGATGAAATATGAAGAAATACTTTTAATTTTTTATCATTATATATTTAAGCGAGTAGTTTGAGTGCCTTATTTAAGGTGATTGGAATTGGGAAATCAATCACATTTGTTGTTAAAAAGGTGAGTGTAAAAGAGAGTAATCTTAAAAGATGCTCTCTTTTTTATACATATAAAGAGGTGAAGTGAAATATTTCATTCAAAAGATTACGATACTTTTATGCGGGTAGTTTAAGTAACTTATTGTAATTGTTGGATTGGGAATCAATCATTAGATTGTTTATTAACAAGGTAAATGCAAAAAGAAGTATCTATTAGAGGTGCTTCTTTTTTTTGGTTTGTAAATATTAAGATGAAATAAGATGAAATATTTTATAGTTAGATCATCTTTAAATTTACAGGGTATTCAATAAGACATTTAATTGAATTGTAGCCAACATTGCATCAATCCACTCTAAACGTAAGTTTTAAAAAAAAGAGTATCACAAAAAAAGACCATCTAAACGGATGGTCTTTTAATTTAACAATGAACTCGTTTAAACTTTTTTGATTGAAGCGAAAAATAGAGATTTTTTGCTCAATTGAAATCATTTTATGGTTGCATAGCATCGCTACGGAACAAAAAAAGTGATAAAAAGTGAGTGAAAAAGATCATTTTGCAGCCAATTCAAAAAAGTTTAAACGAGTTCAATAATTGTTTTTTAATTTAGCATTTTCCAAAGTGCATCTTTTAATTCAACAAGCCCTTGTTGTGCTACTGAGGATATAAATAGAAAAGGAGTGTCTAGGGATTCTTTGATTTCAGCTGTAATTTCAGCCTTTAATTCATCATCTAGCATATCGGATTTTGATATAGCGATTAATCGTTCTTTGTCCAACATTTCTGGATTGTAACGCTTTAATTCGTCTAACAGAATGTGATATTGTTCTACAATATCATCAGCATCCGCAGGAACTAAAAATAATAGGGTAGAATTTCGCTCAATATGTCTTAAAAAGCGGTGCCCAATACCTTTTCCTTCGGCTGCTCCTTCGATAATTCCAGGAATATCGGCCATTACAAAAGTCTGAAAATCCCGGTACTCAACAATCCCAAGATTAGGCTTAAGTGTAGTAAATTCATAAGAGGCTATTTTAGGTTTTGCAGCGGTAACAACTGAAAGTAGTGTGGACTTTCCAGCATTAGGAAAACCAACTAAACCTACATCGGCTAAAACTTTTAACTCTAAAGTAATCATAGCTTCCTCTCCAGGGATTCCTGGTTGTGCATATCTAGGCGTTTGATTTGTGCTGGATTTAAAATGCCAGTTTCCTCGACCGCCCATTCCACCTTCTACTACAATAACTTCTTGTCCATGGTTAGTAAGTTCGTGTATAATTTCTTGTGTTTCGGTATCCCTAACAACAGTACCTAAGGGTACATCAATATATTGATCTGTTCCGTCAGAACCAGAACTTCTTCCAGAAGAGCCATGCAGTCCGTGATCTGCCTTTAAATGACGCCTAAATTTCAGATGATGTAGCGTCCATAAATTAGAACTTGCACGTAGAATAACGTGTCCACCTCGTCCGCCATCTCCACCATCGGGACCACCTTTAGTAATAAATTTTTCACGGTGTAGGTGTACTGATCCTTTTCCTCCGTTTCCAGAAGTTACATGTAATTTTACGTAATCAACAAAATTTCCTTCAGTCATTATTTTAGTCTTAAGTAGCGAGTACAGCGTACAGAGAAAACCTAAAGACTCTGTACTTATTACTTTGTACTATTTAAAAGTATCTAATACAGCGCTAATTCGCTCTGTAATTTCAGGAATAGAACCTACTCCATCAATACCATAATATTTATCTTGTTTTTCGTAATATTCTTTTAAGATAGCTGTTTCAGCATAATATACCTTAATGCGGTTTCGGATAACGTCTTCGTCAGCATCATCTGCACGGCCTGAAGTTTTCCCACGTTCTAATAAACGTCCAACTAAAATTTCATCTTCGACTTCTAAGGCTACCATTGCAGTTACATCAGTACCTTTAGAAGTTAACAATTTTGATAACGCATTTGCTTGAGCTTCCGTTCTAGGAAATCCATCAAAAATAAATCCCTTGGCAGCTGTGTTTTTATCCACTTCTGCATTAAGCATATCAATAGTTACTTTATCAGGAACCAGTTGACCTTTGTCAATATAAGATTTAGCTAAAACCCCTAGTTCAGTAGCATTTTTGATATTAAAACGGAAAACATCACCAGTTGAGATATGAATCAATTGATATTTTTCTTTTAAAAACTCAGCTTGTGTTCCTTTACCTGCTCCTGGAGGGCCAAAAAGTACTACGTTAATCATAGTGGAAAAATTAATTCTAATTAAGTGGCAAAGATACTAATTTAACGAAGAAGGAATATGATGTATATACAAATGAAGTTAGATGCTGTTTTTGTTTTAGAAAAAGGTAATTTTGTGTTTTCAAATTAAAATTATGGCACATTTTTTTTCTTCAGATTTTACCTTAGGGATATTAGGTGGAGGTCAATTAGGTAAGATGTTATTATATGAAACCCGTAAGTACGATGTAAAAACACATGTGCTTGATCCAGCAATTGATGCTCCAAGTAGAATTGCATCAAATCAATTTGAACAAGGTAATTTGTTAGATTTTGATACGGTTTACAATTTTGGAAAGCAAGTGGATGTGCTTACATTTGAAATTGAAGCGGTAAACGTTGAGGCTTTGGCAAAGTTAGAGTCCGAAGGAGTAAAGGTTTATCCTTCATCAGAAACACTAAATAAGATTAAGAATAAAGGAAAGCAAAAGTTGTTTTATGAAGCAAATAAAATACCTACAGCTAGTTTTTCTTATTTTGGAACCAAACAAGCTTTGGTTGAAGCTGTAGAAAATAAAAAAGTGAGTTTGCCTTTTGTTTGGAAATGTACTGAAGGAGGCTATGATGGAAAAGGAGTTTCGGTTATAAGAGAATGGTCAGATTTAAAAGAATTACCAGACCTGGAATGTATAGCAGAGCAATTAATCGATTTCAAAAACGAATTAGCAGTAATTGTAGTTCGTAATCTATCAGGAGAGGTAAAAACCTATCCAGTAGTAGAAATGGAATTTCATCCGGAAGCCAATCAAGTAGAATATGTAATTTGCCCAGCACGAATTGACGCAGAAGTAGCTCGAAAAGCTAGAGAAATTGCAACTAAAGTTTCTGAGCAATTTGGGCATGTAGGTTTGCTAGCTGTAGAAATGTTCCAAACACAAGACAATGAAATTTTAGTAAACGAAGTAGCACCAAGAACACACAATAGTGGGCATTTTAGTATTGAAGCTAGTTTTACAAATCAGTTTGAGCAACATTTAAGAACCGTATTAGATTTACCTTTAGGAAGTACCGAAAGCAAAGTTGCTGGGGTAATGGTAAACTTAGTTGGAGCAGAAGGTTATGAAGGGGAAGTAGTGTACAAAAATATTGAACAAATAATGGCTTTGCCAGGAGTTACGCCACATATTTACGGTAAAAAAGAAACCCGTCCTTTTCGAAAGATGGGACACGTTACTATCGTAAATAAAGATGTAAATGAAGCGCGCCGTATCGCACAAGAAGTGAAAGCTACAATTAGAGTTCAGAGTATATAAAGGTGTTAGAAATTGAACGTAAATTTTTAGTAAAATCAGAAGCTTTTAAAAAAGAAGCTTCTAAAAAAACACGCATTGTTCAAGCCTATTTAAATAGCCATCCTGAGCGAAGCGTACGCATACGTATAAAAGGGGCTAAAGGAATATTAACCATCAAAGGAAAAGGGAACGAAAGCGGAATGTCTCGTTTTGAATGGGAAAAAGAAATTCCTTTAGCAGAAGCAGAAAGTCTATTGCTACTTTGTGAGCCAGGAAGTATTGATAAAATTCGTTATGAAATTTCTACTGGAAAACACATTTACGAAGTAGATGAGTTTTTTGGAGAAAATGAAGGGTTAATAGTTGCTGAAATAGAACTTTCTAGTGAAAAGGAAACTTTTGAAAAACTTGCTTGGTTAGGCGAGGAAGTTACAGGACAAAATAAATATTATAATTCTAGTTTGGTGAAGTTGCCTTTTTGTGAGTGGTAAAAAAATCTAGTTTTTTAGTTGAATTCAATCAATGTCTCTTTTTGTTTATTTCTTTTTCATAAAAGAGGATAAGTCTTTTTTACCTCCTCTAGCATCATCATTAAAAAAGTCATCGATCATGTAATGTTTTTTTAATTTGTTATTTAGAAAATATTCTAATGTTTTTCTAAATTCTTCAATTTTTTCAAAATGTTGAACCCTAAACTCTACATACTTTTTATTTTGAAAATCTTCATCCCAAGGTTCATCAATGTAACCACTAACTTCATTGAATAAAAAAGCACTTAATTCAGTTAATTTTTGCTGAGTTATAACGTCCAACCAAAAACTCTTATTGATTATTTTAGATACATCTAATTTGAAGTTATCAAATCCAAGCTTGCCACAGAATGAACCGTGAATCATTCCATTATCGGTATAAACGAATTTAGATAAGGACTTAGTGAATGCGTTTAGACTTTCATAGGCATCCAATCTTTAGTCTAATCTTTTTTATAGTTGGAATTATGAATAATCCAATTGAGGGAAGAAGCTGAAATGACTGAACTTGATAAAATTGCTAAGATTACTTCTGTTGTACTCATTAAAAATATTGTATTATCATTGTAAATATCATTCCGAGATAATTTCAAAATACAAATTTACTCCAAAACCTCAGTAACAGCACCACACGCTAACATTACATCGCCAAAATAAGGATTTCGAATTTCCTTACTATCCGACAACCAATAACCTCCTTTTCCATCAAAGGCCATAGGGCAAAATTGTTGGTGGATTTTTCCGTTTTTAATATCTGCTTTTAAGAGTTTTGTTATTTCTTCGGTCAGACCCACAAAAAACTCACGTTGTTTTTCAATATCGTCGGTACTAGAAATTAAGGAAGCAATTTGCTTTACAAGACTATAATTTTCATCAGTACTAAAGTCAGCAACTAATTTTTTAGCAACGCTTTCTGTTTTTGCCCCATCGGTATTTACCATGGCGGATTTAATAGCTAAATAATCCTTGTATAGCAATTGATTTTTTTCACTGTTAAATGAAACTTTTTCTTTAGTTTTTGTTTCATTTAAATTATGATTTTCTAACACTGGTGGAGTAGCCGTTTTTGGATCATTTTTACAAGCAGTAAAACAAAGTGCCACGCTTAAAAAGGGAAGGATGTATTTTTTCATGATAGTTGTGTTTTAAAAAAATAAAAGCATTTTTGAAGTACTAATATAGTAATCCGAAACCGCTTTAATTTGCGATAACCCGAAAGTATATTTTAAACTGTTTATTTGCAAGGTTTTTTCTTTAGTAATTTCGGTCTGGGTAGATTTTAATTGATTTTCGAGTTTAGTTAATTCATTAATTTTTTGTGTGGATGCATCATAAGCAATTCGAGCAGAAATTTGATTGTTAATTGCCGTTTGTAATTGTCTTCCTAATGTTAATAGTTTTCGATCTAATAATTGATCTGTAATTACGGTTGTTGGTTTTGGCTTCTTTTTAGCAAATAAATTCCATCTTAATTGTAGTTGAGGCTCAAAAATATCTTTAGTGGGTAAGCCAAAAGTTATGTTATCCGTAGGCGCCATGCTAATGTAGCGTAGGCCTAAACTTACTGTTGGTTTCCATGGATTTTGTGTGGAATTGATAAGTTGCTGTTGCAAAAGTAGATTTTCATAACTTAAGTAGGAGGTGGATTCAAAAGGGTCTGGGAATTCGAAATCGCTTTCTTCCTCAGGCATCGCAAGTAAAACAGGAAGTTTAGGTTCATCTAAGTTATCACTATTCAATAATTCATTAAAAATAATTACTTGATTTTGATAATTGCCATCCACTATTTGGAGTTTTTTAGTGACTTCAATAAGTTGTGCCTGATATTCAAATTGCTTCAAAGCAAAATCAATCGAAATGGAATCCCTTTTTTTGTGAAACGCATTAAACGACCTCAATTCTTCAGCCCATTTGGCATAAATTTTTTTTTGTTTTTGAAATTGATACATGCGATAGTAGCATTTTTTAATTTGAAAGCTCAATTGTTCAACCTCATATTCGTTTTGTAGTTTATTTTGTTTGAAAGTACTTTTATCTAATTTACGGTATGATTTACTTTTGCCAACCCAAGGAATATCCTGTTGTAAATTAACGTATGCACGTTGCGCTCCTGAAATTGTGTATTGGGGATTAATAAAATAACCAAATTTTAAATGGGTTGTATTATTGTTGTTTGTCAAATAGGATTTGTCTGTTGACGTTGTGATATAATTTTTCTTAGCTTCACTTAAATAATTAGATAAAGTTTGGGCTTTTACTACAGTAAGCAATAAGGAGAAGAAAACAAGAAAAAGAATGTGAATTTTAATAAATTTAATTTTCATTGGTATTAAATTTTAATCAATATACATTCAAAAATAAAGGGATTTTAATGTTTTTGAATTATAGGAGCTTGTTTTTGTGCTAATTTTGATAAAAAAACTATTTGAGATGAATAAATTGCTATTTATAGTAGCGGTATGTACTATAATTTCATGTAGGAATAAAAAACAAAATACAATACTTAAAAAAGCGGGTTGGGCTGTTTTTGAGAACGAGGATTATTCGATAAATTATCCTGAAGAGTGGGAGCTAAATCCATCAAAACAGTTTGGAGCAGCATTTATGGTTTTTAGCCCAATATAAAGTGAGATAGATAAATTTCGAGAAAATATAACTTTAGTAGTTCAGGATTTTTTAGATCAGGATATGGATTTAGATGAATTTGCGGCATTATCGACAGAGCAAGTAAAATCATTTGTTACCGACGCTAATATTGTTAAAAATATAAGGGTAGAAGAAAGAGATAGTGCAGCATACGAGGCTATTACTTACGCAGGTAGGCAAGGTGTTTTCAAGCTAAAATTAAAACAGTATTTCTAGATAATGAACAAAAAAGCCTATGTGCTAACTTTTACTATGGAAAAAGAAGCAGATAATCAATATGAAAAGGTTAGGGATAAAATAATGAATAGTTTTTCTTTTAAAGAAAAAAATGAAATAGGATTTCAAAGATATTTAGTCACTTTTTGTACGTGAAAATTAATATATAAACAATATAATAGTAAAATAGCGTAATTATAGGGAACTATTAATTCGTAATTCAATAACAAATAATTAATTTTGCATTTTTAAAATTAATTCCAAAATTATGGGTAGCACGAAAACAGTAAAATCGGCTTTAATTTCAGTATTTAGCAAAAATGGTCTTGGGCCGATTGTAGAAAAATTAAATGATCTTGGTGTCACTATTTATTCTACTGGGGGTACTGAAAAATTTATTAAAGATTTAGGTGTGCCAGTAGTGCCTGTAGAGGATGTGACTAGCTACCCTTCAATTTTAGGAGGAAGAGTAAAAACATTACACCCAAAAGTTTTTGGAGGAATTTTAAACCGACAAAATGTAGAAAGCGATGTTGCTGAAATTGCGGAATATGATATTCCTCAAATTGATGTAGTTATTGTTGATTTATATCCATTTGAAAAAACAGTAGCTTCAGGTGCTTCAGAACAAGATATTATTGAAAAAATTGATATTGGTGGAATTTCTTTAATTAGAGCAGCAGCCAAAAATTTTGCAGATGTTACTTGTGTAGCTTCAGTTAATGATTATTTAGAGTTTTTAGATTTGCTTAATCAAGGTAACGGAGCAATTTCATTAAAAGATCGTAAGCGTTTTGCAGCAAAATCATTTAATGTTTCTTCGCATTATGATACAGCCATATTTAATTATTTTAATGCAGAAGAAAAAGAAGAAGTAGTATACAAAGCGAGTATTACCGAAGGTAAAACATTGCGTTACGGAGAAAACCCACATCAAAAAGGAACTTTCTTTGGGGATTTTGATGCTATGTTTGAAAAATTACACGGTAAGGAATTATCGTATAATAATTTGTTAGATGTAGATGGAGCGGTTAATTTAATGAATGAGTTTAAAGGAGAAGCACCAACCTTTGCGATTTTAAAACACAACAATGCTTGTGGTTTAGCACAACGCAATACAATTAAAGAAGCTTATGTAGATGCATTGGCGGGGGATCCTATTTCAGCTTTTGGAGGCGTTTTAATAAGCAACACAACTATTGATAAAGTAACAGCGGAAGAAATTCATAAATTATTTTGTGAAGTAGTAATTGCACCAGCATACGATGCAGATGCTTTAAAAGCTTTAAAAGGAAAGAAAAATCGTATTATTTTAGTTCAAAAAAATATTGAATTACCAACGGAGCAAGTACGTACGTGTTTAAATGGGTTTCTGGTTCAGGATAAAGATGGAATTACAGATGCTGAAAATGATTTGAAAGTAGCAACAAAAAAAGCACCGACAATTCAAGAAGTTTCAGATCTATTATTTGCTTCAAAAATTTGTAAGCATACTAAATCAAACACTATTGTTTTTGCTAAAAATAATCAGTTATTGTCCAGTGGATGTGGTCAAACATCACGTGTAGATGCATTGACACATGCTATTGAAAAAGCAAATTCTTTTAGCTTTAATCTAAAGGGAGCAGTTATGGCAAGTGATGCTTTTTTCCCCTTTCCAGATTGTGTAGAATTAGCGGATAAAGCTGGGATTAAAGCGGTTATTCAACCAGGGGGCTCTATCAAAGATCAATTGAGTATTGATTATTGTGACGCTAATGGAGTGGCAATGGTAATGACAGGTACAAGGCATTTTAAGCATTAAAAAAATTAGTTATATTAAGGATGTTTCTGATTTTCAAATATTTATATTTTTATCTTAAATCTATATAAGAAAAAGAAACAGAAGTATTCTTAATTTCCTTACATTTAAGGTCAAACTATAAGATATTAATATTTCTATACACTTTTAACCTATGGGTTTTTTTGATTTTCTTACTGAAGAAATTGCAATCGATTTAGGAACAGCAAACACACTAATTATACATAATGATAAAGTGGTAGTTGATAGTCCATCAATAGTTGCTTTGGATAGAAGTACAGGAAAAGTAAGAGCTGTAGGTAAGGAAGCCGCCATGATGCAGGGAAAAACTCACGAAAATATAAAAACTATTCGTCCATTAAAGGATGGAGTAATAGCAGATTTTGCAGCGAGTGAGGAAATGATAAATCGTTTCATTAAAGATATCCCTGCACTTAAAAATAGATGGTTTAAGCCTGCTTTACGGATGGTAATTTGTATTCCTTCAGGAATTACCGAGGTAGAAATGCGTGCTGTACGCGAAAGTGCCGAGCGCGTAAATGGAAAAGAAGTGTATTTAATTCACGAACCGATGGCCGCAGCTATTGGTATTGGTGTAGATATAATGCAACCCAAAGGGAATATGATTGTAGATATAGGTGGTGGTACTACCGAAATAGCAGTAATAGCACTAGGGGGTATTGTGTGTGATAAATCGGTAAAAATTGCGGGAGACGTATTTACTAACGATATTATTTATTATATGCGAACGCAACACAATTTATATGTTGGAGAGCGTACCGCAGAAAAAGTGAAGATTCAAATAGGTGCAGCAACAGAAGATTTAGAAACGCCACCAGACGAAATGAGCGTCCAAGGACGTGATTTACTTACTGGTAAACCCAAGCAAGTGCAAATTTCTTATAGAGAAATAGCAAAAGCTTTAGACAAATCAATATTACGAATTGAGGATGGTGTTATGGAAACACTTTCGCAAACGCCACCAGAATTAGCAGCAGATATTTATAATACAGGTATTTACCTTGCTGGTGGTGGATCAATGCTTCGTGGTTTGGATAAACGATTATCACAAAAAACAGATTTACCAGTTTATATTGCGGAAGATCCTTTGCGAGCTGTAGTAAGAGGCACTGGTATTACGTTGAAAAATTTAGAGCGTTATAAAAGTGTATTAATCAAATAAGCGTTGTAAATAATGCAACAAATTCTCAATTTTCTAATAAAGAGTAGGAACACACTTTGGTTTCTTTTTTTGTTAGTTATTGCAGTGGCATTAACTATCCAATCGCATACGTATCATTCCAATAAATTTATAAATTCAACAGGCTTTTTAACAGGTGGCATATACGAGTTAAGAAACAATATGACATCGTATTTTGGCTTAAAAAAATATAACAAACGTCTTTTAAATGAAAATACTATTTTAAAAGAGAAGATACAGCATTTATCTAATCTCAGTGGGAATGTTGAAAAAATAAATAATACAGTTAAATCAGATACTAATAGTATATCTAAATTTCAATATTTTAGTGGAAAAGTAATTAATAGTACTTATCATAAAAAGAAAAATTACTTAACACTAGATCGAGGAAAAAAAGATAGTATTATCTCTGATATGGGAGTGATTACAGATTTAGGGATTATTGGAATTGTTAAAAAAGTATCTCAAAATTATTCAACTGTAATTTCTATCCTCAACGAAAATTCGACAATAAACGCACAATTAAAGAAGACAGATCATTTTGGATCTTTAGTTTGGGATGGGGGAAATCCAAATGTTGTTCAACTTACAGATATTCCTAGGCTGGCTCCCTTAAAAATTGGAGATACAATCATCACAGGTGGTCGTTCAACTATATTTCCTAAAGGCATAAGTATAGGCTCAATTAGGGATTTTAAGCTTAATCATGATAAAAATTATTTTACGGTAAACGTAAAATTATTTAACGATATGACAGATGTTGGTTTTGTACAGCTAATTAAAAATAATGAGGCTGTAGAGATAAAAAGATTAGAAAATAGTTCAAATGAATAGTAGTTTTCTTTCAAATAGCATTCGATTTGTTTTACTAATCCTACTTCAGGTATTGGTATTTAATCATATGGCTATTAATATTTTAGGTAATATTAGCCCATATCCATACGTTATTTTTATACTATTGTTGCCTATGCACACAAACCGAATAGCATTACTTACGTTGAGTTTTGTTTTTGGTTTGCTTTTGGATATGTTTGGAAATTCAGGTGGAGCTCATACCGCTGCATGTTTAGTGTTAGCATATGTTAGACCTTTTATATTGGTTTCCAGTTTTGGAATAAGTTATGAGCATCAAAACTTAAAATTTAACGATGTCGATCTTAAAGGAGTTATCGTTTATGTAGCTGTTGGTTGCCTACTTCATCATACAACACTATTTTGGTTAGAAGTATTCAATATCTCGCATTTTTTATTTATTATAAAACAAACAATACTTTCCACCGTTTTTACATCAGTATGTGTATTATTGTTTTTTGGGTTAACCCAAAACAAAAAAGTTTAGTAACTTATCTTTATGCGAAAATTATTGCTTATTATCTTGGTATTATTAGTGAGCTTAGGATTTACAGCACGTCTTTTTTATTTACAGTTAATAGACAACAATTACGAAAATCTTTCGCGAAACAATGCAATTAAAATAAAATATGAAATTCCTCAACGGGGCTATATTTTTGATAGAAATGGTAAATTATTAGTCGCTAACCAGCCATCTTATGATGTTATGGTTGTGATGAAAGATTTGAAGCCATTTGATACTATTGAGTTTTGTTCTATTTTGAAGATAACCAAAAAGAGGTTAGACAAACAACTTAAAAAAGCCCGTAATTACTCTACTCGTTTGCCATATGTTGTTGTGCCTCAGTTAACAAAAAGTGAATACGCTTTCCTTCAAGAAAAAATGTATAAATACAATGGGTTTCACATCCAGAAGCGTTCTTTAAGAGATTATAATACCAAAAGTGCAGCTAATGTATTAGGATATATAAGTGAGGTAAATGATGCTATCTTAAGAAAAAACCCAAAATTTAAATCAGGTGATTTAATAGGGCTTCAAGGGGTGGAAGAACAGTATGATTTTTTGCTTAGAGGAGTTAAAGGAGTTAAGTATTTTCAAAAAGATCGATTTAATCGAGAAATTGGCTCTTACAAAGAAGGCAAATTAGATACTCTTGCCGTTAGAGGGAAAGACTTAAAGTTAACTTTAGATATTGAATTACAGGAATATGGGGAATTATTAATGCAAAATAAAAGAGGTGGAATTGTTGCTATTGAGCCCAATAGTGGTGAAATTTTAGCCTTGGTTACAGCTCCAAGCTACGATCCTGATTTATTAGTAGGCAGAAAACGCTCTCCTAATTTTACTAAAATGCATTATGATAGTATTTCAAAACCATTATATGACAGGGGTTTATTGGCACAATATCCACCAGGATCTCCATTTAAAACGATTAATGCTTTAATAGCACTTCAGGAAGAGGTAATCACCGAAAATGATAAGTTTTATTGTTATCACGGGTATTCTTATGGCAGAGGTCGAAAAATGGGATGTCATGCACATCCAAGTCCGGTAAGGCTTAAAGAAGGTATTGCTGTTTCTTGTAATGCTTACTTTGCGCAAGTGTATCGAAAAACTATTGAGAAATTTGATACACCTCAGTTGGGCATAACTACCTGGAGAAATCATTTGAAGAGTTTTGGATTAGGAAATTATTTAGGATATGATTTGCCAATTGGAAAATCTGGACGGATTCCATCTTCAGATTTATATGATAAGGTGTATACAAAACGAGGATGGAAAGGGGTAACTACATTATCCAATGCTATTGGACAAGGGGAAGTAGAAACAACCCCAATTCAATTAGCCAATATGACGGCAGCTATATCAAACAGAGGTTATTTTTATACACCACATATTTTGAAAGAAATTAATAATAAGGGGATAAGTGATCCGGAGTATATTGTTAAAAAGCAAACCACAATAGATCCAGCTCATTTCGAAACAGTAATTGAAGGAATGGAACGTGTATTTACTAAAGGAACCGCTTATTTTTTGCAGGTGCCTAATATTAGTATTTGTGGTAAAACAGGGACTTCAGAAAATTTTGCTAATGTCGGTGGGGTACGAACTCAACTTACCGACCATTCAATTTTTATAGCTTTTGCGCCAAAAGATAATCCAAAAATAGCTTTGGCAGTTTTTGTGGAAAATGGATATTGGGGAGCTAGATATGCCGGACGAATTTCTAGTTTAATGATTGAAAAATATTTAAAGCGAGACATAACAATAAAACCTATTGAGAAATGGATTTTGTCACATAGTCTAGAGGAGGAGTATCGCAAGCCATATAGTGGAAAGCCTTTTAAAATTAATCAATAATGGTAAAATCTAACGTAAGTTCAATAGATTGGTTAACCGTATTAATTTTTGCCCTTTTGGTTGGTTTTGGTTGGATTAATATTATTTCCTCATCAATGGGTAATCAGATTGATTCCGTATTCGATTTGGATCAACCTTACGGTAAACAGGCCTTATGGATTGGACTTAGCGTAGTGCTAATTGTTTTTATATTAGCAACCGAGGCTAAGTTTTATGAACGCTTTTCAGGACTTATTTTTGTAATATCAATGTTGTCCTTAGTGGGGTTACATATTTTTGGAAAAACAATTTCGGGAGCAACTTCATGGTATGTTTTTGGACCAGTAAGTTTACAGCCTTCTGAGTTTGCTAAGGCCGCAACGGCACTTGCTTTGTCAATGTATGTTAGTGATTTACAAACCAATATAAAGCGATGGAAGGATCAGTTGAGGTCTTTCATAATAATTTGCATCCCTGCGTTATTAATATTAACACAACCCGATGCAGGTAGTGCAATGATTTATGCAGCATTTATATTTCCTTTGTATAGGGAAGGTATTACAGGGGTTTATCTTTTAATAGGTTTTGGAACTATTGCAATTTTTATTTTGACCCTCATACTTGGCCCGCAATATATGTTGATAATTACATTAACAATAGGACTGATTATACATGTATTTAACAGGCATAAAAAAGGAGTTTTAAAATTTATATTATTAAGTTTTGTATTAATTAGTGCATTAAGTTTTTCGGTGGATTTTGTTTTTTACAAGATGTTTAAACAACACCATAGGGATCGTTTTAATATAGTCCTTGGAAAAGAGGTGGATGCTAAGGGAATTGGTTATAACACAAATCAAAGTGAAATTGCCATAGGTAACGGTGGCTGGATTGGAAAAGGCTGGACCCAAGGAACGCAAACCAAAGGTAATTTTGTTCCAGAACAGCATACAGATTATATTTTTAGTACAGTCGGAGAGGAGTGGGGATTTTTAGGAAGCTTTGTAGTTGTTGGTCTTTTTTCGATTCTGTTTCTTAGAATAATTTATCTCGCAGAAAGGCAGAAAAAACAATTTAACCGAGTCTATGGGTATAGTGTGGCAAGTATTATATTTATGCACTTTTTTGTCAATGTAGGAATGGTAATAGGCATTCTGCCCACAGTAGGAATTCCACTTCCTTTTTTTAGTTATGGTGGCTCAGGGTTATGGGGTTTTACTGTTCTACTATTTATTTTTGTGAAACTAGATGCTGATCGAATGAATACATAAATTATTTATTGATAGAGTACATTTTTTTAATTGCAATTAGTTAATTTAGTGTTAACAAAATGCTTTTGAATGAAGTTTACAATCTGTTACACGAGTAAATCCATAGATAATTTAACAAATGTTGAGGTTAACTCTATATTTTTGTCAACAGTAATTAATAATGAGGCTAGAGGTATTACAGGAGTTTTGCTGTATCATTCAGGTTTGTTTTTACAGGTTTTAGAAGGAAGTAGAGAGGAAGTGAAAAAACTGTTTTACGATATAATTTATCCTGATAGAAGGCACAACGAAATATTTATAGTTATGGAAAAAGAAACGCCCATTCCTTTTTTTAATTCATATAGTTCCAAATTTTGTAATATTAAAACACAGCAAGAATTTTATGCTTTAAAAAAGTATATAAATAAACACTTAATTACGGAAGATTCTAAAAAATTTAATCGTTTGTTAAATCCTTTTATATCAATGGTTTAGTGTTGGTTAAAGTTGATAAATTTCCATTTAGAGGTAATTATAGTCGATTCTAATTTGTTTTGTGTAGTGTCTGGTAGTGATTTAAAAAAGTCAAGGGATAATAATTCCTCTAGTTTGTCTACTGAAACTACATAATTAGTAAGCGGTTTAGAGCTAGCCTTGTGGGGTAATAAAAAAGCGATTATTTTTTTAGGGGGATTATTATCGTAAATCACTTTATAAAAATGACTAGGTACTGTTACTTGTTCACTTCCAATAGATTTCGTATTGTTTCCAAAAACAGGTCCTGTTACAATGTATAAATCCCCTTCTTTTTTAACCCAATAGCGTACTTGCTTTTCTAAATTATTCCAAATACCAGCATTAAAAGCATTAATTTGTGGCGAAATATTAGAAGTTAAAAAAGTTTCATCAAAAGCTTTCTTATCAAATTTACGATCTGCAGCAGGGCATAAGTGTCCTCTATCGTATCCGGATCTTTTGTAATTTCTCCAATGGGCAGAATTTGTTTTAACTAATGGATCAACTTCAAAATAAGGTCTTTTAAAGTTATTGTAAGTAGTGTGTTCTTTTTTTAAATGATATGCAACCCATTCTGCTTGTTCGTGCTTTTCGTTATAGGATAATGTGTAATAGGCATGTTTTACAATAGCATTAGTTGTAGAGGTAGGCAAATAATTAAAACTATTTTGGGTTGTATTTGTAGAAACCTTTTGTTCGTAATCTTTATAATATTTAGTATCTAATTTCTTTTCAATAAAATAAAAAGTAATTAGTACGATAGTAATAAGTATAGAGTACGTATATTTTTTCATATTTTAGTAAGCTAATTTTTTACATCTAAAGCATCTCTTATTCCATTTCCTAGTAGCATAAAAGACATAACTAATATCATAATAGCTAAACCTGGTGCAATAGCTAAATAGGCTTTTCCAAGAATAATGTAGGAGTAATGATCTTTAATCATTGATCCCCAACTAGGGATGGGTGGTTGTGCTCCAATGCCTAAAAAACTCAGTCCACTTTCTATTAATATTGCGCCAGCAAAGTTAGCTGCAGAAATAACAATTACGGGAGCGAGACTGTTTGGTAGCACATGATGCCAAAGTGTTCTGAGATGGCTGTAACCTAATGTTTTTGCAGCAGTTACGTATTGCTGTTCTTTAATGCTTATTACCTGACCTCTTACCACACGGGCAACTTCTACCCACATTGTAAAGCCTACGGCAATATATACTTGTAGTAGTCCCTTTTCTAAGGCTAAAGTAATAGCAATTACTAATAATAAAGTTGGAATAGACCATACAACATTAATAATCCACATAATGCAAGTATCTAAAATACCTCCAAAATAACCGGCTACTGCTCCAAAAAAAACACCAATAATTAATGAGATAAATACTGCTACAAACCCTATACTAAATGATATTCTACTTCCAATTAATAACCGGCTCAGTAAATCGCGTCCGTATTTATCAGTGCCTAGAATAAATGTTTTTTGACTGATATAATTATTTTCGATTTGCTTAAGTGTGGTAACGTTTTTAAATTTTGAAAGGGGTATTTTTTTGGGAATTCCTGTAATTCCGTTAGAAACAATATATGGGTATGCTAAAAGGTAATTACTATTAATTTCAATATGATCTAATGGTATCTCGGTTTGGAAATTGGTGTTTCCGTATATAAATTTATTCCACCAGGATTGTGCTTTTTTTTCCTCAAGTGGAATTTTTAATAATAAAACCTTAAATCCAAGTGGTTTTGAGTGAATGGATAAGTGCATTTGATTAGCATTTTGCGTTCCATCAGGAGCTAGTGCGTATGCAAATAAAGCTGTAATTCCAAAAAGGAATATGATAATCAAACTCAAAACGCTCCAAAAATTATGTGTAAATTTTTGAAGCGTTGAAAGCGTGTGAGTATTTTTCGAAGTAAACATTAACAATTTAAATACTATTTGTTCTTCGTGTTAGATTCTGCGGATTCGATATCTTCCAATACGTTTATGGCTTCTTCCACGTAAACATCTGCATTAAGGTTTTTGTGCCAACGTTTGCGCTTTTCCCCTAAAACGGTATCCTTTATAATCAATTCCATTTCATAAGGCAAGGATTTAAAAGATATGTTAGATTTATATTTTTTAATTTCTCCAAAATATTCAATCTTTTTCTCATTTTCATCAATTTCCTTTTTATAATTATTGAAGTTAATAGAAAACCTATCCATATCCCTCCTAGATGCAATCCACTTCGCGTTTTCATCGATTAATTGTAGTTGCGTATTTTTTGTCATACGCTCTCTACTTCTTTCTATAATTTGCTTATAGTCTACTAAATTACTCCATTTGGTATAGTTTGCAGGATCTATCTTATCGTATGGGAGTGGATTATCTTGATCTTTTTCACCAATATCAATATAGCTATACTGATCTGGTACCACAATATCACTTTTAACGCCTTCTAGTTGAGTAGAACCTCCGTTAACACGATAAAATTTTTGAGTGGTAATTTTAATTGCTCCCAAATCACCAATACTACTGTTTCGATATAAACGATTAAGGTCAATAATATTTTGCACAGTTCCTTTGCCGTAAGTTTGTTTACTTCCTATGATAATGGCACGCTCATAATCTTGCATTGCAGCAGCCAGGATTTCGGAAGCTGAAGCAGAAAGTTCGTTAACCATGATTACTAGAGGTCCGTCCCATAGTATTGAGGAGTCATCATCATTTAATACTTGAGTACTCCCATTGCGTCGTTTTACTTGAACAATTGGTCCATTTTTAATAAATAATCCTGCAATATCAACTACAGTTTGTAATGATCCTCCACCATTATTTCTTAAATCGATTACTAAACCTTCAATATTTTTTTCTTTCAGGTATTTAATTTCCTTTTCAATATCGGAAGCAGCATTCCTTTGTTTATAATCTTCCGTGTTAAAATAAAATTTAGGTAAGTCAATTAAGCCATAAAGGTTATTGTCTTTTTCGACTAACGAAGATTTAGCGTAAGTTTCTTCCAATTCTACAACATCACGAGTAATTACAATATCTTCAATGGCTCCACTTACCCTTCTAAGTGTAAGTGTCACTTTTGTTCCTTTTGGCCCTTTTATTAAGCTTACAGCATCGTCCAGCCTCATTCCAACAATACTTATAGGCTCGTCTTCGTCTTCTTGCTTAACTTTCAAAATAATATCTCCAACTTGTACTTCTTCTCCTCGCCATGCTGGTCCTCCTGAGATTACTTCAACAATTTTAATATTATCATTCTTCTTAGAAAGGCGCGCACCAATCCCTTCCAATTTTCCTGACATCGAAATATCAAAACGGTCTTTATCTTTTGGTGCGAAATAGTAGGTGTGAGGATCATAAGATTCTACAATTGAATTAATATAAACAGAAAACCAATCTTTGGCTTCTAAATCATTAGTAAAATCAAAATATTCATCAATAGACGATTCCGTAATTTCTCTTGCTTCTATTTCTAACTCTTCTAATGACTTTTTTTCAGCTTCAGGATCGTTTTCTATAGCTTTTTCTTGTTCTTCAATTTTATCGTAGTAAGTTCCAAGTGTGCTGAATTTCAACCGTTTGAGCCATCTGTTTCGTAATTCTTCGTTGTTTTGTGCGTACTCTAAATGGTCATAATCAACATCTATAGAGTCGTTTTCTTCAAAATTAAAAGGGGTTTCTAGTAACTCTGTGTATATTCCTTGAGCTTCTGTAACGCGTTTTTTTAAAACCTCGTAACTAAGGTCAAAAAAGCTTAAATCTTTTTCTCTGATTTGGTCGTCTATTTTATCTGAATATTTTTTGAAGTCGTCAATATCAGTTTGATAAAAATATCTTTTTTGAGGGTCTAAGGCTTCGATATATTCGTTGTACACTTCATTCGAAAACTCATCATCTATCAATCGAGCGTCAAAATGCTCACGATCTAAAACAAAAGAGATCAGGTCAATTAACAATTTATTTCTTTCAGGGTTGGAGTCACTTTTGGATAAGAAGCTACACGAAGCCACACCAAAAAGCACACTACACATTAAAACTACAATACTTCTTTTCATTAATAGAATTGGAATAAATTAAGATTACAATATAGCTATTTTAATTTTTATTATACAATATGTAATATTACGTTGTATATAAAATTGCGATCCATACAATTTTGTGAAATTGTAAACCAAATAACGAAATAATTTTATAAATATTTTAAAAATAATGACTTTAGAAAAAGTGTATTTTTACATAATACTTTTTAAAAGTAGAAAAGTATGCATCGAAATTGAATTATGAGCAAAAAAAAACCACTTATTTTAGTTACAAACGACGACGGAATTACAGCTCCAGGCATTCGCACATTAATTTCTGTAATGAATGAAATAGGAGATGTGCTAGTAGTAGCTCCGGATAGCCCTCAGAGCGCTAAAGGACATGCAATAACTATTAGTGAAACATTGTATTGTGATAAAATTGTAATAGATTCGGATGCAGCACAACAAGAATACAGTTGTTCTGGTACACCTGTGGATTGTGTTAAAATGGCAACTCACGAAATTTTGAAGAAAAAACCAGATTTATGTGTTAGCGGAATTAATCATGGATCCAATGCTGCAATAAATGTAATTTACTCTGGGACTATGAGTGCTGCTGTAGAGGCTGGAATTGAAGGAATTCCAGCAATAGGTTTTTCATTATTAGATTATAGCATGCAAGCAGACTTTAAACCTTGTAAAAAATATATTAAAAAAATTGTTAACGAGGTTTTGGAAAACGGTTTGCCTAAAGGGGTAGTACTAAATGTAAACATACCCAAATTGGAGGCTTCAGAAATAAAAGGAGTTAAGGTGTGTAGGCAAGCAAACGCACATTGGGAAGAAGAGTTTGATAAGCGTGTAAGTCCAATGGGGCGTGAGTATTATTGGCTTACTGGCAAGTTCGTAAACGAAGATAAAGGAGAGGATACAGACGAATGGGCTTTGAAGAATGGTTATGTTTCCGTAGTGCCAACGCAATTTGATTTAACGGCACATCATTATATACAAGAATTAAACTCTTGGGAATTGAATTCTAAATAAAAATATATGAATCAATCAGTAATCGCAAAAAAAGTAATTAGAGGCTTTTTAGTGGGTTTAATAGCCACAGGTATTGGATGTGCCATTTGGATTTTAATATATTCTGATACCGATATAATAAATACAATCAAAAATGCGTATGCACTCAATAAACTGGGAGCTATTTTAGCTGCTGGTGCTTTATTAAATATTCCTGCCTTTTTTATATTTATTAAACAAAACAAGGTTTATGAAGCACGTGGGTTAATGGGGGCTATATTTTTGATTACAATCTTTGGAGTAATTCAAAAATTTGGATAAATAGCCTAACTTATATAATAGAATGAAATACTATATCCTTGCAGGAGAAGCTTCAGGAGATTTACATGGAAGTAATCTAATAAAAGCGATTAAGGAAAAAGATACTGATGCCAATATTAGGTGTTATGGAGGTGATATGATGGAGGAGGCTGGAGCAATTCTAGCAAGTCATTATAAGGAACGTGCTTTTATGGGTTTTGGAGAAGTTATAAAAAACTTATTTAAAATCCTTAGTATTATAAAAGCTTGTAAAAGTGATATTATAAACTTTAAACCCGATGCTTTAATATTTATAGATAATTCTGGTTTTAATTTAAGAATTGCAAAATGGGCTAAATTAAAGGGATTTAAAACTTTTTATTATATCAGCCCTCAAGTTTGGGCATCTCGTGCTGGTAGAGTTAAAACAATTAAAAAAGTTGTAGATCATATGTATGTGGTTTTACCTTTTGTGGCTGATTTTTACAAAAAATACAACTATAATGTAACTTATGTTGGACACCCTTTAATAGATGCAATAGCGACATACAAAACTACTAATGAGGTGGTTTTTAGGCAGAAGTTTAAATTAGATGATAGGCCTGTAATTGCGTTGTTGCCAGGAAGTAGAAAGCAGGAAATTACTAAGATGTTAAGCACAATGTTAACCATTCCTGAACATTACCCTCAATATCAATTTGTAATAGCAGGAGCACCTAGCCAAGAGGTGTCTTTTTACAAAAGTATGATACAAAGCGATAATGTAAAATTGATCCAAAAACGGACTTATGATATTTTGAATATTGCAATAGCTGCTTTGGTAACTTCAGGAACTGCAACTTTGGAAACCGCATTATTCAAAGTTCCACAAGTAGTATGTTATAAAGGAAGCGCTTTTTCATATGCAATTGCTAAGAGAATAATAAAACTAAAATATATATCGTTAGTAAATCTAATAATGGATAAGTTGGTTGTTACTGAGTTGATTCAGGATGATTTTACAAATGAAAATTTACTTAAGGAGTTTAAAGCTATAGTTAGTACATCAAAAAGAGGTTATATGTTAAAGCAGTACGATCTTTTAGAAACAAAATTAGGGGGTAAGGGTGCCAGCGAAAAAACGGCTATGTCTATTATAAATAATATTAAGTAATGGTGAAATTAGTCGGAATTTTAAGTATTGTTTTTTTATTAATTTCTTGTGGGGGATCTAAAGGATCAGCTTCATACAAAAAAAAACCTTCGACTGCTTATAAAAAAGCATACAGTAAAGGTACAAAGCAAGAAAGAGTAATTAAATATGCAAAAAGCTATTTAGGTACTCCTTATAAATATGGTGGTGTTACTAGAAGTGGTATGGACTGCTCGGGATTGGTGTATACATCATTTAATAAAATAAATGTAGCTCTTCCAAGAGTATCATTTGATATGTCTAAGAGAGGGAGGTCAATAAAAACGAGAGATATTAGAGTAGGGGATTTAGTATTTTTTAAAACCTCTAAAAAATCCAATCGTTCGGTAAACCACGTAGGGGTAGTTTCAAAAGTTAGTAGCGGAAATGTTAGTTTTATACATTCTTCTAGCTCTAAGGGAGTAATTGAATCTTCTTTGGTAAGTGGTTACTGGAGTAAGGCTTTTAAATTTGCTAAAAGAGTATTGTAACCATACCATTTTGTGTCCGAATTCTATTATTCAAAATTGGGTTTTCTTTTTTTTAAGAATGCCTGAGTACCCTCTTTAAAATCAGCTGTGCCAAAGCAATTTCCAAAACTTTCTTTTTCTACTTCATAACCATCATGGTTTACATCAAAACCAGCATTTACAGCAAAAATAGCAGCACTTATTGCTGTAGAAGAATTTTTAATAATTGACATAGCAATTTTGTTAGCAGTGTTAAGTAATTCTTCAGGAACAACAACATGGTTTACCAATCCGTAATCGAGTGCTTTTTCACAAGAAATCATTCCTGCAGAAAGTATTAATTCAAAAGCACGTCCTTTACCTATAAGCTGTGGTAAACGTTGCGTACCTCCATAGCCAGGGATCAGTCCTAAGGAAACTTCGGGTAATCCAAAGCGGGCATTGTCACTAGCAATTCGAATGTGTGCAGCCATAGCTAATTCTAAACCTCCACCCAATGCATAACCATTTATAGCACAAATCACAGGAGTGTTTAAATTTTCAATATAATCAAATACTAATTGATGTCCTCGAGTAGAAAGTTGTGTTCCTTCAACTTGATTAAATTTAGAAAATTCTTTTATGTCTGCGCCAGCTACAAAGGCTTTTTTGCCACTACCTGTTAGTATAATTACTTTAACTTTATAATCCTCATCAGCTAATTCCATCGCCTCATGAATTTCTTTCAGTGTAAGCGCATTTAGGGCATTTAATTTTTCAGGACGATTTATAGTTATAATTGCTATACCGTTTTCTTGTTTATATATTAAATTAGAGAATTTCATAATCAAGTTATTTATGGAGGGGAATATTAATTTTGAACTGGGTACCTTTATTTACTTCTGAAGTAAAGTCGATGTTTCCGCTATAAGTTTCTACAATACTTTTAACCATTGCAAGTCCTAAACCCATTCCACTACTTTTTGTGGTGAAGTTGGGTTCGAAAATATGAAAATGATCTTCAGTTTTAATTCCCAATCCGTTATCTGAAATTTGTAAAGTTGCACTATTTTGATGTCGATAAATTTCTACAATAATATTAGGTAACCTGTCTTTAGGAATTGATTGAAGTGAATTTTTGACCAAATTAGTAACCACTCGTATAAGTTGAGTTCGATCAAAGTTAATATTTATTGTCTGGTTAGGCTCAATGAATTTGATATTATCTTCTTGAAATATTTCTAAAGCAGCTTTAACAACTTCAGACATATTTAAAATTTCATCTTTACGGGCAGGCATTTTAGCAAAATTCGAAAATGCAGACGCTATAGTACTCATTGTATCAATTTGCTCAATTAAGGTATTGCTGTATTCACTTAGTTTTTCGTGAATTTCAGGATCTTCGGGATTAAATTTACGCTGAAAGCTTTGTACGGTTAGCCGCATTGGCGTTAAGGGGTTTTTAATTTCATGAGCAACTTGTTTGGCCATTTCTCGCCACGCATTCTCACGTTCACTAATAGCTAACTTAATCGCACTTTCCTCAAGTTCATCGATCATGTCGTTATAGGCACTTACTAATATGCCAACCTCTTCACTAACCTTGTCGGCAGTTATTTTTTTGTTTTGTTTGTCTATGCGTGTTTTCTTAATTTTATCAGATACAGAGGTAATAGATCGAGTAATATAATTAGAGAGTAAATAGGCTAAACCAATGCTAATTAAAAGCATTAAAAAGTAAACTTCGACTATGTTTTCTAAAAAGGCGTTGATATCTTTTTTTACCAAACTATCATTTTGCAGGTATGGTAAATTTAAAATAGCTAAAGGCTTAAATTTCCCGTCGGTAATATAACTGTAAGATGATTGAAAACGTTCGTCGTCTTTTTCGTAAGAAACCAGATAACGTTTGTCCATAGTGTTATTTATTTTTGAAATAACAATACTTGGAATTTCTTGTTTGATGGAATCTCTTAGAAAGCTTTGATTGGATTTTATGAGTAGTTTACCTTTTAAATCATATAAATTTAACGGCATTCTATGGACTTCTGAAAGCTCATAAATCTTTCCTTTTTCTTTAAATATTAGAGGAATATTTTCAGTAGTAATTGGGTAAGTAGTCCTTTTTAGTATATAATTAATATGTTGTTTTATAGCTTGTTCTTTTCGTTCTAATCGTTTGTTGTGATATTGTTGCGCCTCTTTTTGATATCTTAAAATAGTAGTAGTAGCAATTACTATTGAGGCTAGAAGCACCAGCAAAGTCATAGCAATAAAAAGTCGGGAACGGAGAGAAAGCCTTTTACTAAACATTTAAGTATCTAATATCAAATAGGGAAGTTAGTGTAAATCGAAAATCTTCGCACTATATATTATCTAATTTTAACACGCTTAATCTTCTTTGATTTTCTAATGCCTTAGTATGAATCTTCTCAATGGGAATATCTTTGTTAGGCTCTATCATAAGTAGTTTTACAAAAGTCCTTTTTCCTTATATTAAATCCAGATGATCATTTTTACACCTTTTCTAATAGCAATGTATGGTTGCTGTTTTTTTTGTCAACCCACAAATAACAAAAAATCTGTTTTTTATAAATAAAACAAGGCAATAATGCTAAAGGTGTTCAAGCTTTATGCCACAGTTAAAGATAATATCTTTTAGAGCCAGTAGACAACTTTTTAGGGGTTCTTCTTTTTCATTGTAAAATTGATCTAAAAATGTTATTAAAGTGAATGTTTAATTCAGTTTCCAGATACTAAAATTTAATACTAAAGCAAAGCTGACCCATAAAATGTATGGTATAAGTAGGTATGCAGATAAATTATTAACCACTTTGAACCATTTGTAAGTAAAAATTAATAAAACTAGTAGGCCAATAATAACCAGCAAAGCACCAAATATTTCTTGAAGCCCAAAAAAGACTAGTGACCATAATACATTAATTAACAATTGAAATATAAAGTGATACATAGCAGTTTTTACCCATCGATGATGAAACCCTCTGCTCCAAACAATACCAGCAGCAACACCCATAAGAATGTAAAGTGTTGTCCACATGGGGCCAAAAATCCAGTTTGGAGGGTTAAAAAATGGCTTGTTGAGCGTAGTGTACCAAGTATTTACTGAGGTTTGAGTTGCCATAGCTCCAATTCCCCCAGCAAGTAAACAGATCAATACTGCAATGATGATGAATACCCCTTTTTTATTCATTTATTAAGTGTTGAAGCTCTAAAATACTATTTTTTTGCTTTCGTTGCACAGGATAATGGCTTTGAGGTTTATATTTGTGTAAAAAATTGATTTTGAGTTCACGTTATATTTCAAAAATAGATTCTTTTAAAATAGATTCAGGAAAAGTAGCTTTTGCTTTGCCTAGTAATATTGCATTAGTTAAATATTGGGGTAAAAGACCCGTACAAATCCCAGAGAATACTTCCTTGAGTTTTACATTGAGTACTTGCCGCACCGAAACGAGTGTAGAATTTCAGCGAAAGCGAACAAAAGACCTTGGAATTAAATTTTCATTTTTGTTTGCAGGGAAATCTAAACCAAGTTTTGAACCGAAAATTCAAACTTTTTTAGAACGTGTAGAGCCCTATTTTTCATTTTTAAAAGATTTTGATTTTGTTATTAATAGTAAAAATACTTTTCCGCATAGTAGTGGGATAGCGTCTTCCGCAAGTGGAATGAGTGCGCTAGCACAATGTTTTGTGGCTATAGAAGCAAAGCTCGGTGGTTCGTTTTCTGAATCTGAGCAAATAGAAAAAGCGTCGTTTATTGCGCGTTTAGGCTCCGGAAGCGCTTGTAGAAGTTTGGAGGGGCCAATAACTATTTGGGGAAGTCACCCAAAAATAGAAGGTTCTAGCGATGAATTTGCAATAAAATTTAATTTGCCAATACACACTATATTTCAGAATTATCAGGATACCGTGTTGTTGATTGATAAAGGAGAAAAGCAAGTGAGTAGTACCGTAGGACATGGGTTAATGCACGAACATCCATTTGCAAAGCAACGGTTTGCCCAAGCAAATGAAAATATAGAAAAACTAAGCGCTGTTTTACAGACTGGTAATATCGATGGATTTATAAAAATTGTAGAAAGTGAAGCGTTAACGCTTCATGCCATGATGATGACCTCTCAGCCTTATTTTATTTTGATGAAGCCAAAAACGTTCGAGGTTATTAATCATATTTGGTCCTTTAGGGAAAAAACAAATATTCCAGTATGTTTTACATTAGACGCAGGGGCTAATGTTCATGTACTATATCCAGAAAAGTATAAGGATAAAGTGTTAGAATTCATTAAGAAAAAATTGGCAGGCCACTGTCAAAACAAACAGTATATTTGTGACTACGTTGGTAATGGTGCGGTATTATTATAAATCGTAACTTTGCTCTCTAGCTAAATAAACTATATGGCAGTAAAAGGACCATTATTCTATTCTAAAATCCTGTTGTTTGGAGAGTATGGAATCATTAAAGATTCTAAAGGACTTTCTATTCCTTATAATTTTTATAACGGAGCCTTAAAAACGGCTGATTTGTCAGATGCAATTTCTAAAAAATCTAATGATAGTTTAAAAGGTTTAGCGGATTATCTTCAAAACACACCTTCGGAATTAGTGAATTTTGATTTAAAAAGATTAAAAGGAGATTTGGCTAATGGAATGTATTTTGACAGTAGTATACCTCAGGGTTATGGTGTTGGTAGTAGTGGTGCACTCGTAGCATCAATTTATGACAAATATGCCGAAAATAAAATTACGGTTCTGGAAAATTTAACTCGGGAAAAATTACTAAAGTTGAAAGCTGTTTTTTCTTACGTAGAATCTTTTTTTCACGGAAGTAGTTCAGGTTTAGATCCATTAAATAGTTATTTGAGTCTGCCTATTTTAATTAATTCAAAAAATAATATAGAAACAGCAGGTATTCCATCCCAAAAGAAGCAAAATAAAGGAGCTGTATTTTTATTAGATAGTGGTATTATAGGTGAAACGGCCCCTATGGTAAATCTATTTATGGAAAAAATGAAGCAAGACGGTTTTAGATCCATGTTAAAACATCAATTTACAAAACATACGGATGCTTGCATTGAGGATTTTCTTAGCGGAAATGTTTCTTCACTTTTTACAAATATTAAGCAATTATCAAAAACAGTACTCGATAATTTTAAACCAATGATTCCTGAAAAATTTCATAACCTATGGAAAAAAGGAATCGATACCAATGACTATTATCTAAAATTATGTGGTTCTGGTGGAGGAGGATATATCTTGGGATTTGCAGCAGATTTTGAAAAAGCTAAAAAATCGCTTAAAGATTACCAGCTTGAGGTAGTGTATCATTTTTAATTTTCACAACCATAACTTCTACACTTTATCATGCCAATTAGTAGAAAAATAAAATGGTTTTACTATAAGTCTTTAGGTTTGTTGTCCATTGTTAGAGGCTATAACCTTTTGGTAATTGTAATAGCACAATATCTTACAAGTATTTTTATCCTTTCCGAAGGAAAAGCGATTATAGATGTAATTACGGAACTACACCTGTTTACTTTAATTTTTGCTACCATATTAGTTATTGCTTCAGGCTATATTATAAATAGCTTTTATGATAGCGAAAAGGACTTAATTAATCGGCCACAAAAAACAAAATTAGACCGCTTAGTAAGCCAGCGGACAAAGCTGAGTATTTATTTTGTGCTTAATTTTTTGTCAGTTATCATAGCAAGCTACAATTCCTTTAGGGCAGTATTGTTTTTTTCGTTTTATATATTTGGTATTTGGCTATACTCTCATAAGCTCAAGCGTATTGCTATTGTGGGTAATATTGTAGCAACAGTGTTAGCTATTTTTCCTTTTTTTGCAATTTTTATTTATTTCAAAAATTACGATTGGGTAATTTTTGGACATGCTAATTTTTTAATACTAGTAATTTTAATGCGGGAAATAATTAAGGACTTGGAAAACCTTTCAGGGGATTTAGCATTGGGTTACAGGACAATTCCTATTGTTTTTGGAGAAAGGAAAGCAAAATATACACTTCAATTTTTGGTGTTTGTAACCATTGCAGTTACGGGTGTTTTGATTGCCTATTTTTCTTTAGGGAAAATGGATTATTATTTTATTTTTAGTATTATAACATTGCTAGTATTTAGTATCTTACTAATGCGAGCAAAGGCGAAAAAGGATTATAATATTTTGCATAATATTTTGAAGTTGTTAATTTTTGTAGGTGTTTTGAGTATAGTGCTCATAGGTTTGTAATATAAAGTTAATTGTTCGGTGTTAATAAAGGGAATAACATTTTTTGTATTAAGTAAAACTGATAATCAATATATTAGTTAGTTGATTTAATTTTTTTATTTTTGAGGGATTAAAACTTAGGCTTGTAAATGATTACACACATAAAGGGGAAGTTAGTAGAAAAAAATCCCACAGAAGTCATAATTGATTGTAATGGAGTAGGATATTTTCTGAATATTTCACTACATACCTATTCTCAATTAGGAGATGAGGAACTACTTCATTTGTATACTCATTTGCAAGTAAAAGAAGATTCACACACATTATTTGGTTTTAAAGAGCGATCAGAGCGGGAAATTTTTAGATTATTAATTTCTGTTTCGGGTATTGGGGCAAGTATTGCACGCACAATGTTATCCTCTTTAACCCCATCTCAAGTAAAAGATGCTGTTGCTCATGGTGATGTTGTAACAATCCAATCGGTAAAAGGAATTGGAGCAAAAACGGCACAACGCGTGATTTTGGATTTAAAAGATAAAGTCATAAAATTAGGAGATGTAAGTGAGGTTTCTATAGTTTCAGGCAATACAAATAAGGATGAGGCGTTATCAGCTTTAGAAACTTTAGGTTTTAATAGGAAAGGAGCACAAAAAGTAGTGGATACATTGGTTAAAAATGATCCAGCTTTAAGTGTAGAGGGTATTATAAAGTCAGCACTTAAAAAATTATAATCGTTTGCAAAATAAAAACTGGTTGAACCGTTCGATTGTTATTGCCTGCTTAGGGCTTTTTGTATTATTTAATAATACAGTAATTGCTCAGGAAACTGAAAAGAAGAGAGATTCTACAAGTACTACTTTTTCCTTCAATAAATTAAAATTACCAAATCCCGACAGTATAGAAAGTAAATACGAGTACGATCCTAAACTAGATCGATATAAATTTTCGGAATCTATAGATGGATATAGTATTCGTTACCCTTTATATTTAACTCCTGCTGAATTTGATGCTTTAATCCAAAAAGAGCAAATGCGTGAATACTTTAAGGAAAAGGAAAATGCGTTAAATGGAAAAGGTGTAGATGCTGAAGAAAAGAGAAAACGATTATTGCCTATTTTTTATGTGAATTCTAACTTTTTCGAATCTGTTTTTGGAAGTAAAGAAATTGAAATCAATCCACAGGGTTCGGTAGAGGTGGATTTGGGCCTATTGTATAATAAGCAAGACAATCCTTCCTTTTCTCCTCGTAACCAAAGTAATTTCACTTTTGATTTTGACCAGCGAATTAGCATGAGTTTGCAGGGTAATATAGGAACACGACTATCAGTATTGGCGAATTTTGATACCGAATCTACTTTTGACTTTCAAAATCAATTAAAATTACAATATAATCCTACAGAAGATGCGATCTTACAAGCAATTGAAGTAGGTAATGTAAGTATGCCATTAAATAGCTCTTTAATCCAAGGGGCACAAAGTCTATTTGGAGTAAAAATGCAAGCGCAGTTTGGGAAAACTACAATTACAGGAGTGTTTTCAGAACAACGGTCCGATACGAGAAGAGTAACAGTACAAGGAGGTGGAACTATTGAGGATTACGAGCTTTTTGCATTGGATTATGACGAAAATCGACACTTTTTTCTATCTCATTATTTTAGGGATGAGTATGATAGATCGTTAAAAGATTATCCTTTTATTAATTCAAATATTCAAATTACACGTATTCAAGTTTGGATTACAAATCGGACAAATAATTCAAGAGGATTGTCTAATGCACGGAACTTAGTAGCTATTCAGGATTTAGGAGAATCCAGAGGAGAAAATATTGGAGTTTTAATAAACGGGCAAGGACAGTCAATACCAGCTGGGAGTTTCCTACTAACGAATTCAGATTTGCCAGATAATGGAAATAACAGATTTGATCCAGCACTTATAAGTCGAGGAGGTCTTACTAACAATGTTAGGGATATTGCTTTTGTTGGAGATAGTTTTAGCAATTTTAGAGCGTTAGATAATATAGGAGAAGGTTTGGATTATTCTATCTTAGAAAATGCGCGTCAATTAACAGAAAATCAATATACTTTAAATCCTCAGTTAGGGTACATTTCTTTAAACCAACGTTTAAATAATGATGAAATATTAGCAGTGGCTTTTCAGTATACTAAAGATGGGCAGGTGTTTCAAGTAGGTGAATTTGCAAATGACGGCGTATCAAATACACGGACAGATGCCACGACTACTAATAGTCAAAGTACAACAACAAATCCTACTCAGCAAAGTAACGTGTCCCCTACACAGGCGTTAATTGTAAAAACACTTAAGAGTTCAATAACAGCAGTAAATCAGCCAGTATGGGATTTAATGATGAAAAACATTTATAGTTTAGGTGCTTTTCAGTTAGGACAGGAAGATTTTAGAATGAATATTTTTTATACAGACCCTTCCCCTGTAAATTTTATTAAGGCTCTCGATGGAGTTCCTTTACCACAAAATGTAGATAATACAACCTTGTTACAGGTATTTGATTTAGATAAATTAAATATTAATAATGATCCAGTAAACGGAGGAGATGGTTTTTTTGATTTTTTTCCAGGCTTGACAGTAGATACTCAAAATGGGCGAATTATTTTTACTACAACGGAGCCCTTTGGAGAGCACTTATTTAGAAAGTTAAGTGGAGTACAAAATACTAACGGATTGGAGTATGATCCTACTCAAAGGAATACAGCAGCTTGGAATCCTAACCAACAGCGTTATGTTTTTGATAAATTATATACAGAAACAAAAATTCAAGCAGAGCAGCAACAGGCAGACAAAAATAAATTTCAGTTAAAAGGAAGGTATAAAACCACAGGTCAAAATGGAATTTCAATAGGAGCATTTAATGTGCCACGAGGATCCGTTAGAGTTAGTGCAGGTGGAAGATTACTTCAGGAGGGGTTAGATTATACCGTGAACTATCAATTAGGTAGAGTAGAAATTTTAGACCCTGCTTTGTTAGCTTCAAATACACCTATTGATATTGCTACTGAAAATAATGCCGTTTTTGGACAGCAAACTAAACGGTTTACAGGGATTAATGTAGAGCATAAATTTTCTAAAGATTTTGTTTTAGGTGGTACACTATTGAATTTAAGAGAGCGTCCTTTGACTCAGAAATCTAATTTAAATTTTGAGCCTATTAACAATACCATAGTAGGGATTAATGGAAATTACGCTACTGAAGTTCCATTTTTAACACGAATGGTTAATAAATTGCCTAATATAGATACAGAGGCTCCTTCAAATTTTTCATTTAGAGGAGAGTTTGCTTATTTGTTTGCTAACGCACCACGAGCAGCTGATTTTAATGGCGAAGTAACATCGTATATTGATGATTTTGAGGGCGCTCAAACACGGATTGATGTGAGTTCCCCTTTGCAATGGGAGCTATCAAGTGTACCTTTAGAATTTCTAAATGGTGCTAATACAGGTATTGAAACAGGGTTTAAGCGAGCGGCATTGTCTTGGTACAGTATTGATCAGGTGTTTTATAGTCGACAACGTCCAAGTGGTGTTTCAGAATCAGATCTTTCTCGCCCACAAACGCGACGTATTTTTATAGAAGAAATATTTCCATTAAAACAAATAGCACAAAATCAAACAAGAGCATTATTTACGTTGGATTTACATTATCGCCCTGATGAAAGAGGACCATATAATTACAATACAGCATTAGGAAGTTCAAATAGTAATTTTGGAGGAATTACAAGAGCATTAACTACTACCAATTTTGAACAATCTAACATTGAGTTTGTAGAGTTTTGGGTAATGAATCCTTATGAGTATACAGAAAGAACAAACACAGGAAAAATAGTATTTAATATAGGTAATATTAGTGAAGATGTACTTAAGGATGGTCGTAAGCAATATGAAAATGGGCTTTCTGAAACAGCGATTGGAGCCAATGGGAATGCAGAAACTCAAAGCACAGATTTTGGTTTAGTGCCTAAAAATCAATCATTAGTGTATACGTTTGATTCAAATGGCGGTGGGAGGACACAACAGGATGCAGGTTTTGATGGTTTAAAAAATAGCGAAGAAGCTGTGAAATTTCCAGAATTTAGTGGGGAAGAAGATCCTTCCAATGACGACTATCAATATTTTCTTCAAGCGCCAGATTTAGATGATAAAATTGAAAATCGTTATCTTAAATACAATGGTACAGACGGAAATTCGCCTACTGAAGTATCACAAACCAATAGAGGTAGAGGGGGTCAACCAACTATTGAAGATGTAAATCGTGATAATACAATGAATACTATTGATCAATACTTTGAGTATTCAATAGATATTGATCCAACAAGATTAACCCCTGAAACAAATCCTTTAGTTACGGCAGTTCAGGATTTTGCAGGGGAGGCCTTGGATGGACGGGCAATTAAATCACAGTGGATTCAATTTAAAATTCCTCTAGCGGATTTAAATTTAAAAAATCCAGATGGGACAGATATAATTAAATCAATTAACGGAGCTACAGATTTACGTTCTGCTCGTTTTATGCGGATGTATTTAACAGGCTTTAATCAAGAAACATTATTGCGTTTTGGAACTTTAGATTTAGTAAGAGGTAATTATAGAACATACTTAGGGAAATCTTTTGAGAAAACAGATGCAACAAATAGAGAAGGGCGGATTAATTTTGAAGAAAATTCAGATTTAACAGTTTCCTCAGTAAGTATAGAAGAAAATCCTGGGTATGTTATTCCGCCTGGAGTGCAAAGGGAACAACTAAATAATAATAACACACTAATTGCTCAGGACGAACGTTCTTTAGCTTTAACGGTAAGAGATTTAGAGGCAAAAGACGCTAAGGCAGTTTATAAAAATTTTAACATTGATATGCGTCAATATGAGAATTTAGAAATGTTTATCCATGCGGAACCAGTTCCTGGAGTTGTGGTTGAAAATAGAGAATTATCTGCTATTGTTCGTTTGGGTAATGATTTTACTGATAACTATTACCAAATTGAATTGCCTTTAGAGCTTACAGCAGAAAATAACACTTCCAGAAACCCAGATATCGTTTGGCCAGTAAATAACAGATTAAAAATTCCTTTAGATTTATTGCAGAAAATTAAGGCAACAGTAAATGGAAACCCAACGTTTAAAGCGGAAATCTTAAATTTCTTTGACGAAAATGGAAATATTTCTAGGAGCGATGATCAACCTTTAGGTAAAATAAGAGTTGGGATCAAAGGAAATCCAAGTTTTGGAAATGTTAGAGTATTAATGTTGGGGGTTAAAAATGCCAAAGAAAGTGGTGATGTAGCAGGTCAAGTTTGGTTTAACGAAATGCGTTTGAGTGGGCTTAAAAATGAAGGAGGTTGGGCTGCAGTAGCTAATGTTGATGCCAATATAGCTGATTTTGCTAATTTTACAGTTTCCGGGAGAAGAAGTACTATAGGATTTGGTAGTATTGAGCAAGGGCCTAACGAACGCAGTCAAGAGGATTTAGCGCAGTACGATTTCACGACTAGCGTTAATGTAGGGCAATTATTACCTAAAAAATGGGGTGTGAAAGTTCCTGTTACTTACAGTAGAGGAGAAGAATTAATTACACCTCAGTACGATCCTTTAAATCAGGATTTGTTGCTTGAAGATGTTCTAAACGCCCAAACTTCAAAAGCGGAAAAAGATAAAATTGAAGAACAATCTACGGAATATACCAAACGCCAAAGCGTAAGTGTTATAGGTCTGCGTAGAGAACGTGTTGGAGAAAAGAAACCAATGCCATACGATATTGAAAATTTTAGCTTTTCAAGTACTTACAATCAAACAGATCGAAGAGATTTCGAAATTAAAAAAGCATTAGATCAAACATTTAACTTAAACGGAACATATAATTATTCGTTTGTGCCATTGGAAATAGCTCCTTTGAAAAAGGCTAAGCTTTTTAAAAGTAAATATTTAAAGTTTATAAGGGATTTAAATATTAATCCATTACCTACTAATTTAAGTTTTACGTCGGGATTAAATCGATCTTTTAACGAGCAAGAATTTAGAGATGCAACCCTTGGGGCAAATGATATTGGTATTGAATCATTGCAACAACGCAATTATTTATTTGATTGGCAATATGCCTTGGGTTTCAATTTAACCAAGTCCTTTAATTTTAATTTTACGGCAACCTCAAATCGTATTGTACGCAATTATATTGATGAAGATGATAATGTAGACCGCAATATTTCCATTTGGGATGGACTGTCTGATACTGGTGCTCCAAACCAATTGAATCAGACGCTACAGGCTAATTATGAGTTGCCATTTAAAAAATTTACAGGGTTAAAATTTATTAAGTCTGCATACTCTTACACAGGAGACTTTCAATGGCAAAAGGGAAGTGAGGTTTTTAGAAATATAGAAGACGATCAAGGCAATTCTTTTAACTTAGGAAATACGATACAAAATTCAAGTGTACATCGATTAAATAGTACGTTAGACTTAGCCAAGTTTTATAAAGGGATTGGTTTTGTGAAAAGAACATCAAATATCAAGAAAAAGAAGAAGAAAAATAATAAAGAAGCGGATAAAGGGGGGGCTCCAAAAATAGCTCCTCGTACAGCAAGTACTAGAAAAAGAAAGACATCTAAAAAACTAAAGCCCTCAATAAAAGCTTATAATACCTTTGTGGGTGTTATAACTTCATTAAAAAGATTAAATATTAATTTCCAGAGAGATTCAGGTACTGTATTGCCAGGGTATACAAACGATATAGGTTTCTTTGGCACTTTAAGACCGTCCACAGGTTTTACTTTTGGAAGTCAGGCGGATATTAGGGCGGAAGCTGCTAGAAGGGGTTATTTAACCAATTTTCAAGAGTTTAATGGGCAGTATCAAAATAGGGTATCGGATCGGTTAGATGCAAGAGGGACTGTTGATTTATTGAAAGGTCTGAAAATTGATATAACTGCCAACCGTACAAAGGCAGATACGTATTCGGAAAATTATAAGATTGATAGCGACAATTTGCAATATAATTCACTTACACCAAATACGTTTGGTAATTTCAGTGTTTCCGCACTACTAATTAAAACCGCTTTTCAATCGAGTAACGAAAATAATTCAAAAACTTTTGAAGAATTTAAAAACAACCGCTTAATTGTTGCGAATAGATTAGCAGGTGGTTCAGATGCGGAAAGAGGTGATATTATTGATCCAGTTACAAATTTGCCTACAGGGGAGAAAAGTATTTACCCAAAAGGGTACGGTTCTAATAATCAGGCAGTATTGTTGCCAGCATTTTTAGCGGCTTATTCTGGTAAAAATGCAGGTAAGGTAAGCACTGGTGCTTTTAGAGATATACCATTGCCAAACTGGAACATTAGATATACTGGTTTAATTAAACAAAAATGGTTTAAAAAACGATTCAAGCGTTTTTCTTTAGCCCACGCATATCAATCAAATTATACAATAAATCAATATCAAACGAATTTGGATTTTAATGCTTCAAATCCCAACGAGTTAGATGCGGGAGGTAATTTTAAGAATAAATTACTTTTTGGAAATATAAATTTAACAGAGCAGTTCAGTCCTTTAATAAAGGTGGATTTAGAAACAAAAACTTCAGTAAAAGTGTCAACGGAATTACGAAGAGATCGAGCGATGTCTTTTAGTTTTGATAATAATTTATTAACCGAAGTACAAGGAAATGAATATATTATTGGGTTAGGATACAGGATTAAGGATATTACATTTTCAACCCGTTTAGGAAACTCTGGCAAAAAACGAGTAATTAAAAGTGATTTAAATTTAAAGGCTGATTTATCGTTACGTAAAAATGAAACTATAATTAGAAATTTAGATGTAGATAATAGTCAAATTACAGCAGGGCAGAGTATTTACAGTATTCGATTTACATCAGATTATGCACTTAGTAAAAATTTAACAGCACTATTTTTCTACGATCATACTTTTTCAGAATTTGCAGTTTCAACGGCATTTCCACAAACTAATATCAGATCAGGTTTTACTTTGAGGTATAATTTTGGAAATTAATGTAAGTTTGTAATTAAATTATGACTGTATCTTAAATATTAAATTAATTAAAATGAACTTTCCAGAGAATTTAAAATATACTAAAGAGCATGTTTGGATTGCAATAAGAGGCAATGTCGCTACAGTAGGAATCACGGATTTTGCACAAAGCGAATTGGGAGATATTGTATACGTAGATATTGAGCAAATGGACGAAACAGTGATAGCCGATGAGACATTTGGCTCCATAGAAGCAGTAAAAACAGTCTCGGATTTATTTATGCCAATTACAGGAGGTATTTTTGAATTTAATGAGGCTTTAGAGGATGATCCTGAGTTGATCAATTCAGATCCTTTTGGAAAAGGTTGGATTATCAAGGTTAAAATTGATGGAGAAGTAGATTTAAGTAATTTACTATCTGTAGATACGTACAAAGAGTTGGTTAATGCTTAGACTACTCGCCGTAGTTACTTGCGTGTACACTTTTTTAGTGGTATTTGCTTCGTTGGGAAAATTTGCTTTAGGAGTATTCCCCAAAGGAGTTGCGCATTCTGATAAAATTGGACATTTTATTATTTATACAGGATTTACAATTATTTGGATTTTCTTTTTTTTAAAGGTGAAAAAGAAATCGATTTTAAAAAGTATTTATACAGCCTTTATTTGGAGTGTGTTTTTTGGGGTTTTTATGGAATGTTGCCAATGGATGTTTACTTCCTATAGGCAATTTGATTATTACGATATGTTGGCAAATACTACTGGCTCCCTATTGGGATTGTTAATTTTTGGCATTTTTTTGTATTTATAAAAAAAAGACAACTTTAGATTTTTTAAATAGTCAATAAATTAGCTATTTTAGCTACTCTAAAACATAAAACGAGTTATGGAATTAAAAAAGAACCCAAAAGCTGACTTGCGAAATAAGAGTTTACTCTTTTTGCAAATAGGTTTAGTATTGGTATTATTTTTTACTTGGCGGGGAATTGAGTACAAAACGTACGAAAAAGAAATAGCCGAGAAAGAAGAAGATGTATACTTGGAAATAGAAGAAGAAGATATTCCAATTACAAAGATGGTTTTTAGAAAACCACCACCACCACCACCACCACCACCATCAATTGAAATTATTGAGGTAATTGACGATAAAGAGCCAGAGCCTGAAACAGTTTTTGAAGAGACGGAAGTAGAAGAAGATGAAGATATTCCTGAGGAAGCTCCAGATTTTTCAGATGTAGATACAGGAGAAGGTGATGAAGAAATTGGAGATGTGCCTTTTGCGTTAATACAAGAAGCACCTTTGTTTAAAGGTTGTGAAAAAGAAAATGGAGCTCTTGCACGTAAAAACTGTATGAGTAAAAAAATTGACAAATGGGTACAGCGTAAATTTAATACTGATTTAGGTTCAGAGTTAGGTTTGTCGGGGATTCAAAAAATTTATGTACAGTTTAAAATTGACAAAACAGGGAAAGTGGTAGATATAAAAGCTCGTGCTCCTCACCCAAGATTACAAGAAGAAGCACAAAGAATAATTAGAGGACTTTCTGATATGATATTATCGCCAGCAAAACAACGCAACCGCGCTGTTGGTGTAATATATACTAAGCCAATTACATTTAGGATAGATTAACATCTTAAGATTATAAAATTAATTGAAAAAGGTTCAGCAAAAGCTGAGCCTTTTTTTATGATTAAAAAGTACAAGTGTTAATTGAAGTTATCTTTATTGTAGAGGAGGTTTTTATAAAGTATCTTTGCCATCCAAAAATAAGGTTTAATTATTTTGAGTATAGCCCAAGTTCAACAAGTAGAGAGTTCGTTTTTTCAAGATTTTGCAGCCCTTACTAAAGTCAGATTGGCGGTAAGTGTTTTGTTTTCTGCAGTAGCAGGATATATATTAGGAGCAGAAATATTAGAGTTTTTTAAATTGCTTGTTTTGTCCATAGGGGGATATTGTATGGTAGGTGCTTCTAATGCTTTTAATCAAGTAATTGAAAAAGATTTAGATAAACTGATGAATCGCACTAAAAATAGACCAGTGCCTACAGGTCGGATTTCAGTGAATTCAGCATTAACTATAGCTATAATTCTTACAATAATTGGGTTGATTAGTTTGTACTATTTGAGTCCAAAAGCAGCAATGTTTGGTGCTATTTCGATTTTTTGTTATGTTAGTTTATATACACCACTTAAAACAAAAACACCTTTAGCGGTTTTTGTAGGTGCAATACCAGGGGCAATTCCTTTTATGTTAGGATGGGTTGCAGCAACTAATGATTTTAGTATAGAGCCTGGAACTTTATTTATGATTCAGTTTTTTTGGCAATTTCCACACTTTTGGGCTATTGGTTGGTTTTTGTATGAGGACTATGAACGTGGAGGGTTTTTTATGCTTCCAAGCGGTAAAAGGGATTCAGTCACAGCCAAGCAAATCGTTATTTATACCATCTGGACTATTTTATGTTCTTTAATCCCTGTATTTGGCAAAACAGGAAGCTTACATATTACTTTAGTTTCTGGTGGATTGGTATTGCTTTTGGGGCTTTGGATGTTATATAGAGCAATAATATTGTATAAGGAGAGGACCTCTGTGGCAGCAAAAAAATTAATGCTTGTGAGTGTAGCTTATATAAGTGCACTGCAAATTATATATGTACTGGATAAAATAGTAACGCAATGGATTTAACACAAGGCTCGTTTCAAGAAAAAAATAATAGAGCAAAAAAAAGTATGATGCTTTTTGCAATGATCAGCATGTTTATGACCTTTGCTGGTTTAACAAGTGCTTATATTGTGAGTAGTGAACGTGATGATTGGATTCGTAATTTTGAATTCCCATCAGCATTTTATATTAGTTTAGTTATAATAGTTTTTAGCAGTGTATGCTTTTTTTTATTTAAGAAAAACACTATTTCTGGAAACCATAAATTAGCCACGGTATTTTTTGTAAGTACTTTTATTGCGGCCATTGCTTTTGTTTTTTTACAATTTAAAGGTTTTGGAGAAATTGTAGCACAAGGTTATTATCCTACAGGAAGTGAGTCTACTATTAATACTTCTTTTATTTATGCTATTGTGTTTGTGCATTTATTACACATTTTCGGTGGAATAGTGGTGCTTTTAATTGTAGGCATAAAGCATTTTAAGAAAATGTATAGTAAGCAAGATCATTTAGGAGTAGATTTAGCTGGAATGTATTGGCATTTTGTAGATGCATTGTGGATTTATCTGTTTTGTTTTTTGTTATTTACTAGGTAGTTTTTTTTAGAACAAAACTAAATTGAAATAAATACTAAGGAATAGTAAAGTACAACAAGTATAATTCCTTATTTTTGTGGGACAATTAACGAATTATTATTAAACTTCTATGGATTCAACTGTTATCGAAACAGGCGCTGGAAACAATGTATGGAGTGGAGGCGAAAACAATCGTCCACTTAATGCAAGTTATGGTAAAATGATGATGTGGTTTTTCTTATTATCAGATGCGCTTACTTTTTCAGGATTTTTAGCAGCATACGGATTTTCAAGATTCAAATTTATCAACTCTTGGCCAATTGCCGATGAGGTATTTAATCACTTTCCTTTTGCTCATGGAGTAAATGCACCGATGTACTATGTGGCATTAATGACATTTATTCTAATTTTTTCTTCTGTAACTATGGTATTAGCAGTAGATGCTGGACATCGTATGCAAAAAAATAAAGTTGCTGTTTATATGTTTTTAACCATCATTGGTGGAGCTATTTTTGTAGGTTCTCAAGCATGGGAATGGAAAAATTTTATAAAAGGTGAATATGGAGCTATCGAAACGAAAGGTGGTCAAATTTATCAATTTGTAGACAGGGACGGTCATAGGGTAGCATTAAAAGATATTGCTACTGCCGAGGCAAAGACGCGAACTCAGCACGAAAATAAGAATGGTATTTGGTACGATGGTGAAAAAGCATTGCCTACTTATACAATGGATGAAGTAATTAAGGGTTTTGAGGCTAAGCCAAATGTATTAGTACGTACACAAATACTAAATGAAAAAGGAGAGAAAACAGTGCTAACCAGAGAAGAATCTTTGAAGAGATTAAAAAAAGATGGTATAGGTATAGTAGAAGGAGCAAATATGTATAAAAATGAATATGGAAGTCCATTGTTTGCGGATTTCTTTTTCTTTATAACAGGATTTCATGGATTTCATGTCTTCTCAGGAATTATTATAAATATTATTGTTTTCTTAAATGTGCTAGTAGGTACATACGAGAAGCGTAAAAGTTACGAAATGGTGGAAAAAGTAGGGTTGTATTGGCACTTTGTCGACCTTGTTTGGGTATTTGTATTTACTTTTTTCTATTTAGTTTAATCAACAAGATATTATATTTAAAATGGCACAAGATACAGCACATCACGAGTCACATACAAAAAGAATTTGGAAGGTATTCACAATACTTTCTATAGTTACTATAGTTGAGGTTGCTTTTGGTATTTGGAAACCTGAGTTTTTAAATACAAAAGTATTGTACATGAAATTGTTAAATTGGATTTTTATCATTTTAACATTGTACAAGGCATATTTAATTACATGGTCATTTATGCATATGGAAGAAGAAACCAAAGGATTAAGAAGATCAGTGGTTTGGTCAGCAATATTTTTAATTCTCTATTTGTCATTTATTTTACTAAATGAAGGTGGTTATGTATATGATGTATTTCAAAGCGGACATAAAAGTTGGAATTTTTAGATATAAGTCTGTCTAGATTTAAGTAAAAACAAAAAGCCTTGAATGAAAATTCAAGGCTTTTTGTTTTTAGATATTTTGTAATTTAATAAATAAAGAACAATACATAATAATCTAAGTTGTTACTTTTCTGTATTTTATGAAATAAACATTATTAAACATCTAATTTTCTACCTTTTAAACGCTTTTCGATTTTTTGTTTTATAACTGTTAGACGCTTCATTAAATCCATAATTTTAGGATCTTTCGTTTCTTTATAAACTTGATTAAGATCTAAAATTAAGGCTTTGACCTTTCTTGATGCTTCAATGCGATCGCTTGTAGTCTGAAAACTTTGTTTTCTTCCTTCAAACTCTAAAGCTTTTTCCGTTAATGTCATGTTGTACTACTTTTATATAGGGGGTGTTGAAAAAAAACACAAGTAATTGACATGTAATGTATTATAACATTTTGTAAAACCAAAAACTTGTCAATAAATATAATTAATTAATCGAATTTGTTATTATAACTAACACTTTATTATTAATTATTTAACGCAATGTGAAATAATTAACATTATTTATTATGTTCAATTACTGTGCTAAAATACATCTCGTCATAGAAAAAAGAGAGAATAAGTAAGTGGGTATGTGATAATTTAAATAAAAAGGGATTAATAGTGTTTTATTGATAGGCGTAACGTGTTTATTTTTATCAAAATAATGTTTAGATAGTAAATAAGTACCATTTCGATAATAATGGTGCGGTGCTTTTAAAATTTATTTCCTGTAATGTAAGAAAAAGGCTTGTTTTATTTGTTAGATAAGTGTTTTCTACATTCAATCCTATAATTGAAAGTCCTACTTTTGTAGTCTTAATAAAAGGTAATGAGTAAACATAAAGCAGGATTTGTAAATATTATAGGTAATCCTAATGTGGGTAAATCTACATTAATGAATGCCTTAACGGGGGAAAAACTTTCTATAATTACATCTAAAGCTCAAACGACAAGGCATCGTATTTTAGGGATAGTTAATGGAGATGATTTTCAAGTTATTTTTTCGGATACTCCAGGGATTATTAAACCAGCTTATGAATTACAAGAATCCATGATGGATTTTGTAAAATCTGCTTTTGAAGACGCAGATGTACTTATTTATATGGTAGAAATAGGAGAAAAAGAATTAAAAGATGAAGCTTTTTTTGATAAAATAAATAATTCTAAAATTCCAGTATTATTACTTTTAAATAAAATAGATACCTCTAATCAAGAAAAATTAGAAGAACAAGTCCAGTATTGGACAAATAAAGTTCCCAATGCGGAATTATTGCCGATATCAGCTTTACAAAAATTTAATATTCAAGTTGTTTTTGAAAAAATATTGCAACTATTACCAGTGTCCCCAGCATTTTATCCAAAAGACCAGCTAACAGATAAGCCAGAGCGTTTTTTTGTAAACGAATCGATAAGAGAAAAAATCTTAATGCATTATAAAAAAGAAATTCCTTATGCGGTCGAAGTGGTTACAGAGTCGTTTGTCGAAGATGAAAAAATTATTCGAATTAGCGCTATAATAATGGTGGAGCGGGAAACGCAAAAAGGGATAATTATCGGACACAAAGGAAGTGCAATTAAGCGCGTTGGTCAGGAAGCAAGAAAGGATTTAGAAAAATTTTTTGGTAAAAAAATATTTATTGAGCTTTTTGCAAAAGTGAATAAAAATTGGAGAAGTAATAGTAACCAGTTAAAGCGCTTTGGGTATAACCAAAAAGGCTAATTCTAATTTTATAGTATCCTTAAAAAAAGGCGTACTTTTGCACCAAATTTAAAAAAAACTACTCATTATGAGTTCTATTGTAGCTATTGTAGGTCGCCCTAATGTAGGTAAATCCACTCTATTTAATCGATTAATACAACGTAGAGATGCGATCGTAGACTCTGTAAGTGGAGTTACTCGAGATCGTCATTATGGCAAATCAGAATGGAATGGTCGTGAATTTTCTCTAATAGACACAGGAGGTTATATTGTTGGAAGTGATGATATTTTTGAAGCAGAAATAGATAAGCAGGTAGAGCTAGCTATTGATGAAGCTGATGCCATTATTTTTATGGTAGATGTTGTAACTGGTGTGACTAGTATGGATGAAGATGTAGCACAGTTACTTCGTAAAGTTAAAAAGCCAGTTTTTTTAGTAATAAACAAAGTAGACAATGCAATGCGCATTAACGATGCGGTAGAATTTTATAGCTTAGGATTAGGAGAGTACTACAATATAGCGAGTATTAATGGTAGTGGTACTGGAGAGCTCTTAGATGATTTAGTAAAAGCATTACCAAAGGAAGAGGTAAGAGAAGAAGAGGAAGAATTACCTCGTTTCGCAGTAGTAGGTCGACCCAATGCAGGAAAATCATCCTTTATAAATACATTAATTGGTAAAGATCGTAACATAGTAACAGATATTGCTGGTACTACACGTGACGCTATTGACACTAAATACAATCGTTTTGGATTTGATTTTAATTTAGTGGATACAGCTGGAATTCGTCGTAAGTCTAAAGTTAAGGAGGATTTAGAGTTTTACTCTGTAATGCGATCCGTACGAGCAATAGAGCATTCAGACGTTTGTTTATTAGTCGTGGATGCAACACGTGGTTTTGATGCCCAAGTTCAAAATATTTTTTGGTTAGCAGAAAGAAACCGTAAGGGTATTGTGATTTTAGTTAACAAATGGGATTTAATAGAAGAAAAGCAAACTAATACTGTAAAAGAGTTTGAAGCCCATATCCGTCAACAAATAGAACCTTTTACAAATGTTCCAATTGTGTTTATTTCGTCATTAACCAAACAGCGAATATACAAGGCAATGGAGACTGCGGTAGAAGTGTATAAAAATAGATCTAAGAAAATTAAAACTAGCGTAATGAATGATGTTATGCTTCCGATAATAGAAAACTTTTCTCCACCAGCATACAAAGGAAAATTTGTAAAAATTAAGTATTGTATGCAACTACCCACACCACAACCTCAATTTGTATTTTTTTGTAATTTACCACAGTATATCAAGGATCCTTATAAGCGTTTTGTAGAAAACCAATTAAGGAAAGAATTTGATTATACTGGAGTTCCTATTAGCGTGTATTTTAGAAAAAAATAAGAGAATTTACAGTGTATTTTATCTAGAGAATTTTGTGTTTTATCTAAAAGTGCCTTATTTGTTCTTTTCTTACCATTTGGTAAGTTATATTTATCCTTGATTAATATGCTCAAAAAAGACTTTTATGAAAAAAATTACATTGTTTATAGGATTAACACTTGTTTTTTTTCGAATTACAGCACAAAATTTTGTGCAAACAACAGTTTGGAAAGGGGAAGCTAGAAGCGGTGGAACTTTTATTGGAATTGCAATGGATGAAATTGATGCTGAGAATGTAATTGAAGAAATCAATTTTGAAAAGCAAGGCACTAAATATGAAATAATGAGTCACGATATTGCTCAAATTAAAGTCAATATTTTTGATGCTTCATCTACAGTTGCGGAAGATTTTAAAAGTCAGCATCTTGAATTAGAATATAAATATATTACTGAAATTGAAATGATTTCTTTAGAATATATTGAAGACGATAACATTGAAATGGCTATTAAGTTTTATCAAAATGCGAGTAGTGTAAAAAGCACAAGTATTATTAAAGTGCATTTAACAGAATTACATAAAAATTATTCAAAATACCTTTTCAACCAACAAGAATCTACAATATTGTACGGGTATTCAGAGTAAAGCATCTTAAATATTTTAATTTAAAAAAGCACTTTTAGATTTCCCTAAAAGTGCTTTTTTATTTAGTTAGTGCTTCCTATGCTTTCTTGAAAAGAAGAGAGACTTCAATTTACTAGCAAGCGCTTAAGCTTTTCTGGATTTTGCAATATGTTGCTTTTCTTTATTTTTTACAAAAATCAATTTGTGTTTACTTTTGTGGTTTTCTCTTTGGTCTAATTCAAAGCTTCCAATGGATTTAATCAGTGGCGTTAATTTTTCAAAACCATAATTTCTAGAATCAAAATTAGGTTGTTTTTTTTGTAGTAAACTCCCTACATCACCTAAAAAAGCCCACCCATCATCATCAGAAAGGTCTGAAATTGTAGTGGAAATAAGCTTAATTTCTTTCCGAGTTATTTGGTCAACATTGGATTTATTATTTTCCTTGTTGTCATCATCTTTTTTATCGGTTTGATTTTTTAAAACTTCGATGTAAACAAATTTATCACAAGCAACAATAAAAGGATTTGGTGTTTTCTTTTCGCCAATTCCAATTACTTGCATTCCAGCCTCCCTTAAACGAGTTGCTAATCGAGTAAAATCACTATCGCTAGAAACTAAACAAAAACCAGTTACTTTACCACTATAAAGAATATCCATAGCGTCTATAATCATAGCAGAGTCAGTTGCATTTTTACCAGTAGTATATGCGTATTGCTGAATAGGTGTAATGGCATTTTCTAACAGCAGGTTTTTCCATTTTGTTAGATTGGGTTTTGTCCAATCCCCATAGATTCTTTTAATAGTAGGATTACCATATTTTGTCATTTCTTCCATCATTTCCTTAACGTGAGCAGATGGAATATTATCACCATCAATAAGCACCGCTAAATTTAAATTCGTTTTCATGTTTCTAAGCGTTATTTAAAATTATATTTTATTGGTTGTAGTCTATTGTTTTAAAAGTTAAATAAGCTAGTTAAAAGTAATCAATTTGAAAATACAAAGTTAATTGACTAATATTAAGTGTGAAAAATTCTAGGCATAAATACCACTAGCAAATAAAGGTTACTATAATTTAATAATTCGATAGTTATTGAGTTAGGTAAACTATACAGCATATATGAAATTAATTTTTGATATTTAGTCATTGTTAAAACATAATTGTTAATCGTGTAAATCTGATTATAGTAATCAAATCTTAGATCTCAACAAATCGTATAAATCGAACAAATTAAAAGTTAAAATAACCAAGTTATACAATAAACCTTCTAGATTAGTACTAAATTGATATTCTTACGGGGTTATATTATTCCTGTAATTAAATTTTAACCCCATATTAGTATGATAATTAGATTTTTAAATATTAGTTTTTTAATTGGTATGCTTTCAGCAATAAGTTGTTCTAGTAGCAGAACTGAAGTAATCGAAGATAAAAAAGAAATAGTCAAAGTCGTAGAAAAAGAAAAGCCGATAATAGACGATAAGAAAGATCCAATTGAATCAGGTATCCCTGTATTAGGTCATGGTGGTGATTCTGACTTTAAAACAATTCCAGTTCCTGCGTTATTAGACGAGGGGATGGAGTGGGAATTTCAGGAAGATTTATCCGATGATTTTGAATACACGTTTGAGCCATCTACTACAAAAACAAATTTTGGCAATAATAAGTGGTATAACTTTTACCACGCAAATTGGCCTGGGCCAAAACCTACTATTTGGAAACATGAAAATGTTTCTGTTTCAGATGGAGACCTTCAAATAAAAACTACTCGTAAGAATGGAGAGATGTTAACATTTAAATCTGGGTCTAATAGTTTTACCAAAAAGGCGACTAGATTGGGATGTGTAACATCAAACAAAAGGGTTTTATATCCAGTTTATGTTGAAGCAAGAGTTAAGGTAGCTGATGCTTTTTTTGCGTCAGATATTTGGATGCTAAGCCCTGACGATACTCAAGAGATTGATATACTAGAGGCTTACGGAGCTCAAAATCCAAGAAATGGACAGTCTTGGTTTAGCCAAAGAGCACATCTTAGTCATCATGTATTTATAAGAAAACCTTTCGCAGATTATCAGCCAAAAGATGCAAGTACTTGGTATAAAGACCCTACAGGAGAATACCCATTTTGGTCAGGAAAATGGGTGCGAACAGGTGTATATTGGAAAAGTCCAACCCATCTGGAATACTATTTAAATGGTAAGCTTATTAAAACCTTAGATCATATAGATAATAAAGATGGTAAAGATGGAATTGACCCTTTAGCTTATACCTCTCCAACCAAAGATAAAGCAACTAGGACAGGCTTAAGTAAAGAAATGGACATTATTATAAATACAGAGGTGCAGTCGTGGAATGGAGCTAAGGATAGACTTCCAACTAATAAAGAAATAAAAGATGTTGAAAAACATACTTTTAGAGTAGACTGGATTAGAATATTTAAACCTACAGAGAAAAAATAAAAACTTTAAGACTAAAAATAAAAAAAGGTGAGGTTTAGAACTTCACTTTTTTTTGGGCTAATCTCAAAAATCATATCACTCAAACGTACAATCGCTCTTTTTTAGAATGATTTAAGCATTCGACAACAAGCGACTACAAATGGAAGTAAATAACAAATTACCAACTATAGTTTTGGAGTGCAAGTAAGTTTGCAATATCAATAACCACTAAGGTTGTTTTAACTATTTAAATCTTATATCATGAGTACATTACGTAACAAAGTACAGTTAATTGGAAACTTAGGAAACGATCCAGAAATAATAACCTTAGACAGTGGTAAAAAATTAGCCAAATTTAGCTTAGCCACTAATGAAAATTACACCAATGCCCAAGGAGAGCGTATAACACAAACAGACTGGCACAATATAATTGCATGGAATAAAACGGCAGATATTATAGAAAAACATGCAGTAAAAGGTAAAGAGGTTGCAGTAGAAGGAAAACTTACCAGCAGAAGTTACGAAACTAAAGAAGGAGACAAGCGATATATAACTGAGGTCGTGATTAGTGAATTGTTATTGTTAGGTGGAACGTCATAATTTTATACATTTTGATTGAGATTATTATAATAAGCATTTTTCCTTTTTGTGGATTTTGTAATCTAATTAAATGATTCTCGACAAAGAGCAAACACAAAAAAATAGTATGATGAAACAGCTGGTGATTTTAATATTTACAATATGCACGCTGCAATTAGTTGCTCAAACAGACTATTATTTAAAAAAAAATATAGTTATAGGGGGGTATGATGTTACTTCTTATTTTGAAAGAACTCCTAAGCAAGGAGTAATAGAATATGCTCTAACTTATGAAGGAGCGCAATTTTATTTTGTTACTCAGGAAAACAAGAAAAAATTTGAAGCAAATCCCCAAAAGTACATACCTCAGTACGGTGGCTATTGTGCATATGCTATTGGAGCCAAAGGAGAAAAAGTGAAAATTGATCCAGAAACATACGAAATCAGAGATGGCAAATTATATTTGTTTTATAACGCATGGGGAACAAACACATTAGATCTTTGGAATGAAGAAGGTGCAGTACAATTACAAGCCAAAGCAGATAGAAACTGGGAAAATATAAAAATTAAAGAATAGTATTTATAATAACAATAAAATAACCAAAAGCCTCTATTAGTCACAGATAGAGGTTTTGCTTTTGAGTAAAAAATAGACAAACGTATTTGCGTGGTTAAAATAATCTAAGAATGCAGGATAACACACTAAATTATTTTAAAACTATCTTAAAATTAAAACATACCTTTTTAAATTCAATTAACTTTAATGTATGATAAATAGGATATGTGTTTTAATCTGTTTTGTATGTTGTGTGAGTTGTAAACATAAAAAGAATACAACATCAACTTCACCTATAATAGAAAGTATAGCCATAAAAACGTATGATTTTAAAAACTTTGAAAAAGCTTTTTTACAACCAAAAACAGAGAAGATTCAAGTTATTAATTTTTGGGCGACATGGTGTAAACCTTGTGTAAAAGAGTTGCCTTTTTTTGAAGAATTATCAGAAAAAAACAAAGCAGTAGAAGTTATTTTGGTAAGCTTAGATTTAAATTCTCAAAAAGAATCAAAACTTATCCCTTTTGTTAAGGCACAACAATTAAAAAGCACTATTATACATATGGATGAACCAGATGCTGATGCCTGGATTCCTAAAGTAGATAAAGATTGGTCAGGAGCTATACCAGCAACTCTTATTATTAATAAAAATAAAAAAATGTTTTATGAACAAAGTTTCAATTATGAAGAACTAGTTGAAGCTGTAAATTCTTTTTAGAAAATGAAAAATAAAAGTGTATTTAAATTAGGAGTTTCCTTAATCGCATTAGGAACATTAGTAGTTGGTGTATTATCCTTTTCTGGAAGTAATTATGAAAATAATGCCATAGAATCAGTTAATAAAGGATATAAAATTGGTGATGTGGCTACTGATTTTAAGTTGAAGAATATTGATGATACGATAGTATCGCTTTCGGACTACAAAGATGCCAAAGGGTACATTGTGATTTTTACTTGTAACCATTGTCCATATTCTGTGGCTTATGAAGATCGAATTATTGCTTTAGATACTGAATTTAAAGAAAAAGGGTATCCAGTTATTGCAGTAAACCCAAATAACCCAGAATTATATGAGTTAGATAGTTTTGATAATATGAAAATCCGAGCTAAAGAAAAAGGCTTTACATTCCCATATCTTTTAGATGCGGGACAAGAGGTTTTTCCTCAATATGGAGCTACAAAAACACCTCATGTATATATTTTGAAAAAAGAAGCGGCAGGAAACGTGGTGAAGTATATAGGAGCTATCGACAATAATTATAGTGATGTAACCAAGGCAAGCAAACATTATGTTAAGGATGCCGTAAATGCATTATTAGAAGATAAAGAAATTACCGTTACAGAAACAAAAGCTATTGGTTGTAGTATTAAAGTATAATCTAAGAAAATAGCAATTAAAGCAAAAAGACTGTAAAATTAATTACAGTCTTTTTTGCTTTTACACCATTTTGGATATAAAATAATTAGAATTAATGGGGTAAATATTACAATTTAAACTAGGGAAAACAACCAACGTTATAGGTTCTTTTATATCCGCAGTGGATTAGATGGTTTTGTAAATTGTATTAAAAAAAGCTATAGTTTCTTTAATATGCGTTTCCCAATAAATCCATTCGTGTTTGCCAGAATTTTCTTTATAAGTATGTGTTATGTTTAATTCTTTTAATTGGGAATGAAGCCTTCTATTTCCTTCAATAAGATCATCATCTATACCACAATCAAATCTAAAAGGAGGTAAATTATTTTTGTTTCGCAGAACTGTTGCGTAAATCGATTCGTTATCCTTTTCTTTTTGGCTGTAAGCAGAAAGCGGTTCTTCTACAAATAATTCCATCTCCTCTACCACAGTAATTGAAGATAAACCAGAAACACCTGAAAACAGATCGTTGTGTTTGAGTCCAATTCGTAATGCTCCAAAGCCTCCCATGGATAAACCAGCAATAAACAATTTGGAAGACTCGCTTGCTTGCGGTATTAATTCAACTACAGCATTAACAACATCTTCGGTAATCCATTTTTCGAAATCTATTTTTGAATGTGGTAAATAGCCACTACCATCTCCCCAAAGCCCATCAGAAGGCATAGCAATTAACATTGGTTCAATTTCGCCATCTTCAATCCATTGCTGCATTTTTAAATGAATCCCTGTTTTTTGAGACCAAATCCAATGACTTCCATAAACCCCATGCATTAAAATTACAAGAGGCAAATCGTTTAATTTCTTTTCAGTATTGGGTACATATACTGAAATATCTCCTCGACCATTTAGGTTCTTGCTTTTTACAGTAATGTATCTTAAGTTATTCGATTCAAATTGAGAATCAGATAATTCGGTAGTTCTAAATTTTGATTTTTTTTCTTCCATAAAGGAAATGGTTATCATGTTTTAGTTGTAGGGAATCGTTTATTGAAAAATAGTATTTTAAGTTAAGAGGTCAATTAGAGTTTTTATAAATAATGAAATAAATAAAAATTATATTGAGAATGCCTTAATTCATATAAAAAGAGATTCTCGATATTTTTTAGACTCTAAAAAGAAATTAGATAACTAATACCTGAAATTTGATCGCTTTTTATTCAAAAACCACAACGCCTTTAGCATTCTTGCCGGATAGCATATCCTCAAAAGCTTGTTCTAAATCTTCAAATTTATATTTGGTTGTTACCATTTCGTCCAATAGTAAATCTCCTTTTTCGTACAGGTCTAGCATTTTAGGGAAATCAATTTGAGGGCGACATTTCCCATATAATGGATTAATATAAATTTTGTCCCATTCAAATAATTGCATGTCAATGGTAACCTCTTCTTCAATTCCACTTACTTGTACTGCGGTGCCCGCATTACGTATCATTGCTAAAGGAGCAACTCCAAGTGCAGGTATTGCAGTACATTCAAAAGCAAAGTCTGCTCCACCGTTTCCAGTAATTTCTTTCACTTTTTTAGTAGCCTCGGCCAAACCTTTATCATTTTTATCGGCTAAAATAGTATGGGTTGCACCAAATTCTATAGCCATTTTTAAACGGTTTTCATTCACATCAATCGCAATAATTTTACGTGCTCCCGAAATACGTGCTCCTTGTATTACATTTAAACCTACACCACCATTTCCAATTACAGCTACAGTAGATCCAGCAGTTACTTTTGCAGTATTTACGGCAGAACCATAACCAGTCATTACACCACAACCAATAATTGAAGCAGAACTGTGAGGAATTGTATGATTGTATTTTACTACAGCTTGTTCTTTTACAACAGTATGTGTAGAGAGCGTACCAATGTTAAAAGAACGTTCAATTCCTTTGCCATTAAAAGTAGAACTATTTAATCGTGCATGCCCTTTAGAAACTTCGCCATCTGGTAAAGCGTCGCCAGCCACTACGGGAGAATTATTTTCGCAAATATGCTGATTTTGTTCTTGACATTGAAAACATCTTCCACAAGGAATAGCCCAGTTTAATATTACTTTATCACCAGCTTTTACTGAGTTAACATCTGATCCAACTGATTCAACAATTCCAGCACCTTCGTGTCCTAAAATTATAGGTCTACCCCAATGTAATGAGTCGTGATCCGTGTGGCAAAGACCAGATGCCAATATTTTAACTAAAACTTCATCACCCTCAGGTGCCTGAATTTCTATTTCTTCGATGGTAAACTTGCCGTGTCCATCAGTAATTGCTGCTTTTGCTTTCATATAATATAAAATCTCGTGTAAAATTAACAGTAACTATTGAAATGAGGTTTAATTGTATTGATTAATAATTCTACTAATTTACCGTTAATATTGATAAAAAATACTTCATTTTAATAATTACTCATTGAAGTGTAAATTTCATAAATTGCACATCCTAAATCCTGTTTAAGTAATATGGCAACAAAATTCGAGAAATTTCAAAGACGGCGCTTAATATCCTCGTATTTTTCAATAGTACTCAGTATTGGTTTAGTATTGTTTCTTTTAGGATTACTTGGGCTTTTAGTGTTAAATAGTAAAAAAGTTACCGATCACTTTAAGGAGCGTATTGCACTCACCGTTTATTTTAAAGATATTGCAAAAAAAGTGGAAATTAATCAACTTACAAAAACCTTAAAATTAAATGAGGCAGTTCGAAAAACAATTTATATTTCTAAAGAAACAGCAGCAAAACAGCATTCAAAGGAAATAGGAGAAGATTTTATTGAATTTTTAGGAACCAATCCACTTCAGAATTCATTGGATATTTATTTAAATGCCGATTACGTAAGCGAAGAACAAATCGACGATTTTGTAGCATCCATAGATTCTAAAAAATTTGTAGACGAGGTTTCTTTCGACAAGCCGTTAATTAATCTGCTGAATAATAACATCAAAAAAATAAGTTTTTGGATTTTGGTAATTTGTGGAGTATGTACATTAATAGCCTTTTTGTTAATTAATAATTCCATTCGATTAAGTGTTTATGCAAAGCGCTTTACAATTAAAACAATGCAAATGGTAGGAGCAACAAAGTCTTTTATTCGCAGGCCTTTTATATGGTTAAATATTAAGTTGGGTATTTTGGGAGGTATTTTAGCATTGGTAGGAATGGCTGTAGTACTTTATTATTTAGATAAAACATTTATAAGTTTAGGCCTAACCCAGGACATATTGCTTTTGAGTGGTCTTTTTGCAGGTATATTTTTCTTAGGACTTTTTATAACGTGGATAAGTACGTTTTTTGCTACTCACCGTTTCCTAAGTTTACAAACCGACGAATTGTATTATTAAATTTATGTTTAAACGAATTTACCTCGGTTTTTGTTTTTTTTTATTTATAACAGTAATGGCAATGGCTTTTATAACTTTTAGACCTATTACTAAAGTATATCCTAAAGATGTAAAAGAAGTTACAGGCGTAGTAAAATCGGTAGTACAAAGTAGTGGAGGAGATATTCATTTTCAGCTAGCTAAGGATGTGCATGATTATTATATAAATAGAGCCTCCTATTTGGGTTTAAATGCCAAGCAATTAAAAGAATTACTAATTAATAAGGAAGTAAAACTATGCCACATCGTACGTTGGACACCGTTTACTAGAGATAAGGTTTTACCACATATTTCAAGACTTACCTATAGAGATAGTATTATATTTGACGAAATAATAAAAACAGATGGCAAAAAATAAAACGCCAAAGCAGCCTGTAAAGCCTGACTTTATTTTTGGAAAGAAAAATTATTTATTCATGCTGATTGGTTTGGCTTGTATTTCCTTGGGATTTATTCTGATGATAGGTGGTGGGAGTGACGATCCTAATGTGTTTAATCCTGAAATATATAATTTTAGACGCATACGACTGGCGCCAACATTAGTATTAATTGGTTTTGGAATTGAAGTATATGCCATTTTAAGGAAACCAGAATAAATGGATACGATTGATGCAATTATACTCGGAATTATTCAAGGATTAACCGAGTTTTTACCTGTTTCTTCAAGTGGACATTTAGAGTTAGGAAAAGCGATTTTAGGAGATACATCTGAGGGCAAGGAGTCCTTGTTGTTTACTGTAGTGTTGCATTTTGCAACCGCTTTAAGTACGGTAATTGTTTTTCGTAAGGATATTATTGAAATATTTAAAGGATTACTAAAGTTTCAATGGAATGAAGAAACGAAGTTTATAGCTAAAATTATGCTTTCTACAATTCCTGCAGCTTTTGTTGGGTTGTTTTTTGAAGATGAGTTAGATCAACTTTTTGGAGGAAAAGTGCTTTTTGTAGGTTTTATGTTAATTATTACAGCAGTATTACTCTGGTTGGCCGATAAAGCAAAAAGCACCGATAAACCAGTAAGTTTTAAAAACAGTGCTATTATTGGTATTTCTCAAGCAATAGCTATTTTACCAGGAATATCAAGAAGTGGATCAACAATTGCTACATCAGTATTGTTGGGGAATGATAAATCCAAAGCAGCACGTTTTTCTTTTTTAATGGTATTGCCCTTAATTTTTGGTAAGATAGGGAAAGATGTATTGGATGGAGAAATTACTACGGGTTTAGAAAATGGATCTACATTAATCATTGGTTTTTTTGCAGCACTTATTAGTGGGTATTTTGCTTGTAAATGGATGATTTCGATAGTGCGAAAAAGTAAACTGGTATACTTTTCAATATATTGTTTTGTGGTAGGTTTAATAGCTATTGGATTTGGCTTTTTTGGATAAAACATGACAGGAGAAGATTATTTAGCGGGACAAATATTATTGGTCGATAAGCCATTGGGTTGGACTTCGTTTCAGGTAGTAAATAAACTACGTTGGTTAATTCGGCAAGAATTTAATATTAAAAAAATAAAAGTAGGACATGCGGGTACTTTAGATCCGCTAGCTTCTGGCTTACTACTCATATGTACAGGTAAGCAAACCAAAAACATTAATGAACTCCAAGGGCAAGTAAAGGAATATACAGGTACGATAACATTAGGAGGGACTACGCCTTCTTATGATTTAGAAACTGATATTGATGCCACCTTCCCTACAGCGCATATTACGGAAGCTTTAATTGAGGAAACAACAAAACAGTTTACAGGTGTGATCAATCAGTTTCCACCTATTTTCTCCGCTCTAAAAAAAGATGGTAAGCGCCTATATGAATACGCACGTAAAGGCGAAGAAGTAGAAATCAAATCTCGTCAAGTAGAAGTCAACGAATTTGAAATTACTGCAGTTGAAGATGTAAATGTGCATTTTAGAGTAGTATGTAGTAAAGGAACATATATTCGATCCTTAGCTTACGACTTTGGAAAAGCGTTAAATTCAGGGGGACACCTTTCGGCTTTACGCAGAACCAAGATTGGGGATTATGATGTTGCGAATGGTGTGTCTGTAAAAGAGTTTGAGAGTGGTTTGGGGGAGTAAGTTTTTAGCCACCAATATTGTAATTTTAGACGATTGAAAATCGTAAAGAAAATAAACTACTCAAGAGCAGTTGTTGATGGAAATTGTTTTTTATTTCAGGAATAGAAGAAATACCAAATATAACAGTTTGAAGAAATGAAAAAATAGATCTAGCTCTTCAGTAATTTAATAAATATTTCTCTCGATTCCCTGCTTTCTACTGAATTATAACAAGTTTCCATAATTTCAATATTAAAATAAGGGTCAAAATAAGTTTTGTATTCTTCAGAGTTGCCTCCAAAGGGAGGTTGGTCCTGATTTAGAGGAGCGTTAAAAAGTAAGCCTACTATTTTCCCGTTTTTAGATAGTAAATCATGTGCTTTTTTTGCATAATTAGGTCTTAGTTTTGGGTTTATAGCACAAAAGAAGGTTTGTTCAATTAATACGTCAAAAGAATCAGTGAGATCAAAAAAGTTTTGATGTAATAATTGATTTTCAGGAAAATCAGGAATTCGCTTTCTTAGATTATTTAAAGCCGTTTTTGATAAATCCACTACAAATACATTTTTGAAGCCTAATTTAAAAGCATACTCTGCTTCATAAGAATTTCCTCCTCCAGGGATTAATATTTTTATTTTTTATCTTTTAGTTGATCAATATATGTTTTAATAGGTTTAGAAATTGCTCCTAAATCCCAACGATCATCATTTTCTTGGTAGCGATTATCCCAATAATTAGCATCTAAATTCATAAATTATTTTTGCTTAGTGTTATCTTCTAATTTCTCCATCCACATTTTCCAGCCTCCTTTAAAATCAAAAATTTTTATGAAGCCTAAACTATTTAATTTTTGACAAGCCAAATTACTGCGACTTCCTTTGTGGCAGTACAAATAGACAGGCTTTGATTTATCTAAAGCAGACATCACTTTTGTAAAATCAGAAGAATAAATGTTAGCGTTTGTAGCATTACCAATATAACCGCGCTTGTATTCCATAGGTGTCCGTACATCTATTAATTGAATATCTTTTTTGATTGCTTCAGATAACTCTGAAATAGATATAATTTTAATAGTTGGTGTTTCTTCTTGTGCTTTACAACCAATAATAAATAATAGAAAGCATAATTGTAAGAGTATTTTTATTTAGTATACTTTAATTCCAGTTTGCAACCATTTCGCCCATTCTTTATTATATACATGAATGCTATCAGTTTCTTTTTTATTTTTAACAATACACTTGTTTTGGTGTTTCCATTCGAAGATGCCACCATATAAATTTTTAACGTTTTTAAAACCACTTTTTTGAAGTTTTTCAACAATTTTTTCACTTCGATATCCAACAGAACAATACACAATAATAGCTTGCTCTTTATTTAAATGGAGCCATTTTTTTAAGCTAAAATTAGTGTAACCAACGTTTATAGCATTGGGAATATGACTTATGGCATATTCTTCAGGCTCTCGTGCATCCAAAAATAGAGCGTCTTTGGGAATTGTATGATTAGGTTTGATTTCTATAACCGAATGTGACAATAGTTTAGAGAGCATTAAATTAAATTCAGAATTAGAATTTTTTTGAGCTATAACTAAATTGAAAGCTCCAAAAATCAAAAAAAAGAATAGGTGAAAATGTGTTTTCATTATTGGCTAAATCACAAAATTATAATTTTAGAATTTAAAATAACGAATTAGTAATGCGAAAATTAATCGTGATGAAGTGTCAGTAGGATATTCGAATCAAGTTTAGAATTATTCAGGCAGGGCAGAATCATATTTTTCATTTTCCATAAGAAATATTGATATAAAATCAATATTTTTTTGAAATATATTAAGAATGTATACATCATAGTTTAGATTAAAACTGGTCAATTTTGGATTTTAAGTGTAAAAAATTCAATTTAACAAAGTATGATTCTGCCCTGTTATTCAGGTTCATCAATTGAATTTTAATAAATTTTTCATTATTAGTAATGCCAATTTCAGTGGGATTAAGTATTTGTTTTTTTGAAAAAGTAGACTTGCTATTGCTTTTTTTAATGCTTTGTTGTTATATTTATTTGGTAGTTATAGTTTTGCTAAATACGCAGCCTTTCCTAATGAAATTAATTTGCCGCAAGTTTTGATGCTTTTTATTATTAACCAGACGGGTACAAAACTAGATTTTTAATTTCATAAATTATTAAATATGAGTCTTTTGAAGTTAAATTAAATCACGGTTAATTCAAATCGGGTTAATAGTATACTATTTCAACCAATAATAATAGTACTTATTCCTTTATTTTATACTCAGGCTATTAAAAAAATAAAAAAATATTTTGCTATAATTAAAAATCTATCTAAAAATTTCGGAAAAACACAAGTTTTAAAGTCTATTGATTTAGAATTTGAAAAAGGAAAAATTTATGGAGTTGTTGGAGGAAATGGGGCAGATAAAACAACTTTTTTTAGATGTGTTTCAGGGCTTGAGATCTACGAGGGCCAGATTATATCAGATTTTAAAAACTTAAAAACCCATTTAGGTTTATTGCTAACAGAGTCTTTCTTTTTTCCGAAAATTACAGGAGGAGAATACATTCGTTTATTTGCAAATTCCAGAGGAATAATAAAGCCAGAAATAGAAGCGAAAAATATATTTGATCTACCTCTAAATCAGTATGCTTCTACCTATTCTGCAGGAATGAAAAAGAAACTAGCGTTGACGGCTGTTTTGATACAAGAAAATGATGTTTACATATTAGATGAACCTTATAATGGAGTCGATATCCAGAGTAATTTAATAATTATTTAAATAATTAAAGAACTTAAAAAATTAGGTAAAACAGTTATTATTTCTTCTCATATATTTTCTACACTAATAGATGTTTGTGACGAAATACTGTTAATGAAATCAGGAATATTTATTAAAAAAGTACAAAAAGCGTATTTCAATGAACTAGAAGCTGAGATGAAGAAAATTACAGTAGGTAATAAGATTGAGCAATTAGATTTGAAAGGTGGATTCAAGTTATAAACGCAACACTTAAGTTTTGAATTATAAATTCATCAAACATTTCATTAGGCGTTAAGAAGTTATATCTTTTTCTAGGTCTATTATTTAATTTTTCAACAGCATCATTTACCTGTTTGGTTTTGATGTTATCAAAGTTAGATTTTTTCGGAAAATATTGTCTTATTAAACCATTCAAATTTTCGTTTGCACCCCTTTGCCAACTATGATAAGGCTTGGCAAAGTAAAAATTGATATTTAATTCTTCGGCTATAGCTTTATGGTTGGCAAATTCTTTTCTATTATCAGAGGTAATGGTATGAATAAAAGGTATCCATGGCTCTAATAGTTCAATGGTTTTAAATTCTATCTACTTAGCT